>Ga0208596_1000598_pt1 | contig 10992 bp, 9 predicted proteins | sample LakMenEpi12Jul11_FD_150686 | JGI IMG/M metagenome (GOLD analysis project Ga0208596, IMG submission 150686) | Freshwater microbial communities from Lake Mendota, WI - 12JUL2011 deep hole epilimnion (SPAdes) | ecosystem: Environmental > Aquatic > Freshwater > Lake > Epilimnion/Euphotic zone ...
ACTCGCCGCGCCGCGTCAGCACCTGCAGTCCGGGCTCCTCGGCGCCGAGCAGCAGCGTGATGACGTTGATGTCCTCGTGCGCGCCGGCGCGCACGCTCTCGGTCGGCTGCGCGGGCATCGGCGGGTAGTGGATGACCCGCAGCACGCTGTTGCCGAGCTCGACCTTGTCCTCGAAGAAATCCGGCGCGAGTCCGAGCACCCGTGCGATCGCGGCGAGCAGCCGGCGGCCGGTGCGGTCGAAGGTCTCGAACATTTCGAGACAGGTGTCGCGGAAGCCCGGGATCTCCGCGATCCAGACATTGTCCGACATGTAGTGTTGGTAGGGGTGGCCGGACGGGAGCTCCCGGCCGACATGCCAGAATTCCTTGAGATCGTGGTGGAGCGCGCCCTTGGCGGTCTCGATGCCGAATGGGGTGTAGCCGCGCGCGCCGCCACCGCCCGGCACATGGTACCGACGCTTGTCCGCTTCAGGCCATGCGAAGAACGCCTTGAAGATACCGAGGAAGCGGTCGATCAGCGGCTGCGGGATGCCGTGGTCCGCGATGATCACGAAGCCGTGGTCGGCGTAGGCTTGGCCGAGGTCATGCACGAACCGGTCGCTGTCCGCGGCGCGCAGGCTGAGGGTCGGGATCCGCTCCGTCATGGGCGCATTCTGCACGGTCGGACGGGTCGCGGCGAGACTCCGGAGTCCCCCGGGGTTAAGCTTGACCGGCTCATGGAAACCCTGCTACCCGCACTGCTGCGCCTGCTCGGCGCTTACCTGCTCGGTTCGCTGAACGGCGCCCTGTTGCTCGGGCGGCTGCGCGGCGTCGATATCCGCACCCAAGGCAGCGGTAATGCCGGGGGCACCAATGCCCTGCGTACCCAGGGACGGTGGTTCGCGCTCGGCGTCGTGATCATCGACATCGCCAAGGCTTGGATCGCCGTCCGTGTGCTCGGCGGTCCGGGGGGCACTTGGCTCGCGGTCGGCTGCGGCTTCGCTGCAGTGCTCGGGCATGTGTATCCGGTGTTCCACGGGTTCCGCGGTGGCAAGGGGGTGGCGACGCTGCTCGGCACGCTGCTTGCGGTGTCGCCGCTGCTGCTCGCCGCCGTGCTCGGTGTCTGGCTTGTGATGATGATGGTGTTCGGCATGGTCGGGCTCGGTTCGATCGTCGCGAGCGCCGCCTTGCCGCTGCTCGCGCTGCTCGGCGTCCGCGGTGGCTGGTTGCCGCCGGAGTCGCTCGCGCCGCTGCTCGGCTTCGGGGTCGCCTGTGCGCTGCTCGTGCTCTGGACCCACCGCGCCAACCTCGCCCGCATGCAGGCGGGCACCGAGCCGCGCGCCAAGCGCCTATGGCTGCTCGGGCGTCTGCGCGGGCGGCTCTGAGTGTGGTGACGGCCGTCGAACCGCTCGCGCAGCGTGTGTTCGCGGCACTTGCCGATGGCGCGGAGCACTCGGGTGCCGCGCTCGCTGAGCACGCCGGCGTGACCCGCAGCGCGGTGTGGAAGGCCATCGAGTCGCTCCGCGCCGAGGGTCTCGCGATCGAGGGTGCGACGAATCGAGGCTATCGGTTGGCGTCGCCCACTGAAGCGCTCGATACGGTCATCTTGCGCGCCGCTTTGTCCCCCGCGACCCGCGCACGCTTGCGCAGCCTCGAGGTCGCTTGGGAGATCGATTCGACCAACGCGGCGCTGCTTGCCTCGCCGCCGCCGCCGGTCGGTGCCTGGGATGTGTTGCTCGCCGAGAACCAGCGGCAGGGCCGTGGGCGACGCGGTCGCGCTTGGCGCGCGGCGCTCGGCGACAGTCTGTGTCTCTCCCTTGGCACGGCCTTCGAGCCTTTGCCGCAGGATCTGCCGGCCGCGACGCTGGTGGTCGGCGTGTGCGTGCTGCGGGCGTTGCGCAGGCGTGGGGGGCAGGGCGTGGCCCTCAAGTGGCCGAACGACCTCGTGCTCGCTGAGGCATCAAGCTCGACGGACGACTCGATGGACGGGGCGCTCAGCAAGGCAGGCGGCATCCTCGTCGAGTTGCGCGCCGAGGCCGGGGGCTGCGCGCAGATGGTGGTGGGCATCGGTCTCAACCTGCGCTGTCCCGCTGCGATCGCCCAAGCGATCGAGCCGGGCGCATTGCCGGCGACGGCGCTGATGGCTGCCGGTGTCGAGGTCGCATCCCGCAACGCACTCGCGGCGGCTGTGGTCGATGAATGCGTGTCGGGGCTCGCGACCTTCGCCGAGCGCGGATTTGCCCCGTTCCGTGATGAGTGGCGCGCAGCGGATGCGCTGCTCGGGCGTGCGGTGCGCATCACGACGGTGGGCGCGAGCGGCTCGTCGCCCGATCGCGCCGGGTCGGTGCGCGAGGGGCACGCCCGGGGCATCGATCCGGTCGGGGCGTTGCTGTTCGAGTCCGCGGATGGCGCGTGCAGCGCCGTGTCTTCGGGTGAAGTCAGCGTGCGGGAACAGCGGCCGTGAGCCGGAGCACGGGTTATGCCGTGGTGCTCGCTCTGGTGCTCGCGAACCTCGGCTACTTCGCGTGGCGCGTCTGGATCGCGCCGCCTGCTGCCGGTTCGGTGCCGTGGCGGGCGCCCGGCGCAGTGGCGGTTCCGGCGGTGTTGCCCGCCGGGATGGGTACGATAGACCTCGCGGGTGAAGTCCGCGACGATCTCCCCACCGTGATCCCCGCCGAGATGCCGGCGGCTCCGCTTCCGGTCTGTCTGCAACTCGGGCCGTTCGCCGAACCGATCGCGACCGTCGAGGCGTTGATCGAGATCCGTAGCCGCGGCTTCGCGCCGACGGTCATCTATCCGCCCGAGGTGGTGCCCCGCCGGTGGGTTGTGCGTATCGAGGGGCTGCCCACCGAGGCGGACCAGGAGCGGGTGATGGCCCGGCTCAAAGCCGCTGGCTTCAGCGATTTCGCCGCTTTGCCGCGCGAGACCCGGACCTACGCGGTGTCGCTCGGGGTGTTCTCCGAGCCTTCTCGTGCGGCTCGGCGGTCGGCGCAGATGCAAGCGGCGGGCATCGCGGCGCGCATCGTGCCGCTCTACGCACCGGTCGCCGAGCGATGGCTGCAGGTGACGCTCGATCCGGCGGTGATGCCGGCGGGATTCGCGCCGGGCACCGTGCCGACGGCGGCGCTCGCCGGTGCTTGGCGAGTGCGGGTTTGCGACAGCGTCGCAGCCGAGACCGCTCGATGAGCGCGCCCGGACGCCGGCGCCTGGGTCCGATCGCGGCGGTTGCGTTGGTGGTCGGCAACATCATCGGCTCCGGCATCTTCATGCTGCCGGCGGCGCTCGCCCCGTATGGCTGGAACGCCGTGTTCGCCTGGCTCATCACGATCTCTGGTGCGTTGTGTCTGGCGTGGGTCTTCGCGCAGCTCGCGGCGCAGTTGCCGCAGTCGGGCGGCGTGCATGGCGTGGTTCGGACGACCTTCGGCGATACGCCCGCGTTCTTCACCTCTTGGGGCTACCTCGCGAGCGTGTGGACCGCCAACGCGGCGATCACGGTGGCCGCTGTGAGCTACCTGCAACGGCTGGTCCCGCAGATCGACGCATGGCCGTTCGGGCCGCAGGCCGTGGCGCTGTTCTTCATCGCCTTGTTCGCGCTCGGCAACGCAAGGGCGTTGGCAGGCGGCATCCAGATCGTCTCGACGTTGATCAAACTGCTGCCGTTCGTCCTCGTGATCGGGTTGGCGGCCTGGTTGATGGCCGCCCAAGGAAGCGCAGCGCTCGCACCGATCGACACGGTCCCCTTGGAGGCTTCCGCCACGCTTGCGGCGGTGGGCGTCACGGTGTTCGCGTTGCTCGGCCTCGAGAGCGCTTCCGTGCCGGCGGATGCCATCGACGATCCGGTGCGCAATGTGCCGCGCGCGACGCTGTCGGGCACCGCGGTCGCAGGCGTCGTCACCTTGTTGTCGAGCTGTGCCGTGGCGCTGATGCTGCCGCATGCGACGCTCGCGTCCTCGACCGCGCCGATCGCCGATTTCATCGGAATGTTCGTCGGTAGCGGTGCCGGCAGCTTCGTCGCCCTTTGCGCCGTGGTCAGCTGCCTCGGCGCCCTCAACGGCTACCTGCTGGTGGGCGCTGAGCTGCCCGCCGCGATGGCGCGCGCCGGTTCCCTGCCCGCATGGTTCAGCCGCGTCAACGCGCGCGGCGTGCCGACCCATGCGCTGTGGGTGGGTGCAGCGGCGTCGGGTGCGTTCGTCTTGGTCGCGCTGTCGCGGCAGGGCGTCGCCGCCTTCGAGTTCGTGGCGCTTGTCTCCACGGTCACGGCGCTGCTGCTCTATGTCGCCGTCTCGACCGCTGCCCTGCGCCTGATGTACGAGGGCCGTGTCGCCCGCCGCCTCGGCCTCTGCGCTGCGGCACTCGGCGCATTGCTGTTCGCCGGGGTGACGATCTGGAGTTGCGGTACCGAGGCGTTCGCTTGGAGCGCCGCACTGCTCGCCCTCGGTTGGCCGTTGCGCCGGTGGGCCGCTGCCCGGACAGGCTCCGCAAGGGTAGAATGAGCGCATCGGCGCCGGGTTAGCACAGGGGTAGTGCAGCGGTTTTGTAAACCGTTGGTCGGGGGTTCAAATCCCTCACCCGGCACCATTCCCCCGCGGCACCGGACGCGGCACACTCTGCGTCCGGACCACAGGGGGGACAGATCATGCAGGCTTGGATCCACGACGCGGTGCGCACGCCGCGGGGTAAGGCGCGGCCCGACGGCGGCCTCGCTGCCCACACCCCGCAAGAACTCGTCGGTCGCCTCGTGACGGCGCTGGAGTCGCGCGGTCACGACCCGCGCACCGCCGTTTCGCTGGTGCTCGGTTGTGTCGGCCAGATCGGCGACCAAGGCGGCAACATCGCGCTCGTCTCGAAGCTGCATGCGGGCATCGACGAGCGCGCCAGCGCCTTCACCCTGAACAATTATTGCGTGTCTGGGCTGACCGCCATCGGTCATGCGGCGCTGCGGGTGGCGGGCCGGCCGACCGCGGCCCTGGCCGGTGGCGTCGAGATGATGTCGCGCGTGCCGTTCATGGCGGACCAAGCTGCCTACTACAGCGATGCGTCGTTCCCGAAGCGCTCGCGCTACGTGCCGGTGGTGCTCGCCGCCGACCGGCTCGCCGACGAACAGGGGATCGCGCGCACTGAACTCGATCGGCTGGCACTGCTCTCGCAGCAGCGCGCGGTGGCCGCCGAGGCCGTGCCTGCGCTCGCCGCTTCGCGGATCGCGGTCGATGGTCTCGCGATCGACGAATGCGTCCGTCCGCAGACCACCGCGGAGTCGCTCGCGGCGATGGCGCCCGGTTTCGCGGCGCTCGCCGCGCAGTACGCAGATGCGCTCGAGGGTCCCATCGACCACCGTCACACCATTGCCCATGCGCCGCCCGTCTGCGACGGTGCGGGGCTCGCGCTCGTCCGCGGCACGTCCGCAGATGGCTCCGGCCGCAAAGCGCGGGCGCGCATCCTCGCTTACGCCGAATCCGGCGGTGATCCGCGCGCCTCGCTGCTCGCCGGCCTCGCCGCGATGCAGGCCGCGCTCGCCGAGGCCGGGCTCACGCTCGGCGACATGGACCGGATCGAGTTCATGGAGTCCTTCGCGGTCACGATGGCGATCTTCCTGCGGGACCACGCGGCAGACCTCGGTCGCGTCAACGTCGGCGGCGGCCACATGGCCAAGGGTCATCCGATGGGGGCCTCGGGCGCCATCCTGCTTTCGAGCCTCCTCGATGCGCTCGATGCCTGCGGAGGACGGTTCGGGCTCGTCGCCTGCACCGGCGCCTCCGGCGTCGGCGCCGCGATGGTGGTCGAGCGGGTGGGCGGGTGAGCGCAACGCCGTCGATCTCCTCTGCGCCGTGGCCGAGCCCGACGCGGGCGTGGGTGCTGGTCGCGTTGCTCATGGTGGCGTACACCAGTTCGTTCATCGACCGGCAGATCATGAGCCTGCTGGTCGAGCCGATCCGGGCAGACCTCGGCATCAGCGATACCGAGTTCAGCCTGCTCGCAGGCCTCGCGTTCTCGATCTTCTACAGTGTCATGGGCTTGCCGCTCGGTTGGGTGGCCGACCGTTGGAGCCGGCGGATGCTCATCGTCGTCGGCATGATCTCCTGGAGCATCATGACGGCGCTCTGCGGGCTCGCCACGGGGTTCCTCGGGTTGTTCCTGGCGCGCATCGGCGTCGGGATCGGCGAAGCGGCGTTGTCGCCGGCCGCCTATTCTTTGATGTCGGATTACTTCCCGCCCGAGCGGCGCGCCCGCGCCATCAGCGCCTATGCGATGGGGCCGTATCTCGGTTCGGGGCTGGCGTTGATCATCGGCGGTCAGGTCATCGAACTGGCCGAAGGCATGGGAGCGGTGGCGGTCCCGGGGGTCGGCGTGCTTGCGCCCTGGCAGTTGGTGTTCCTGGTGGTCGGGTTGCCGGGTGTGCTGATCGCGCTGCTCTTCTTGTTGGTACGGGAGCCGGAGCGTCGCGGTCTTGCCCCGCGCGGAACCGACCTGTCCCTGCTCGCCTTCATCGGCGGGCGGCGGACGCTCTTCATGCTGTTGTTCCTAGGCTTTTCCGTGTTCGGCATCGCGGGCATCTCGTACCTCGTCTGGATCCCTGCGGTGTTCATGCGCGTGCATGGCTGGACGGCAGGCGACATCGGGCTCGCCTACGGGTCCATCCTGTTGCTGACCTCGGTGCCAGGCGTCTTCGTCGGTGGTTGGGTCTCGGACCGTCTGACGGCGCGGGGTCGTGTCGATGCGCCGATCACGGTCGCCGCGGTGGTGATGTTTGCGCTGGTGCCGTTGGTGCTCGTCACGCCGCTGCACCCGGACCCGACGACCACGTTGGTACTGCTTGCGGTCACCAGTTTCGGCTTCGGTATGTTGAACGGGCTTCCCGGAACGGCGCTGCAGTCGGTCGTGCCCAACCAATTGCGCGGCCAGATCATCGCGGCGTATTTCCTGATCGGGACGATGATGTCGCTCGGTTCGGGGCCGACATTGGTCGCGTGGGTGAGCGATCACCTGCTGGGCGGACCGATGCAGATCGGCGTGTCGCTCGCGACGGTGGGCGCGGTCGCGACGCTGGCCTCGGGCACGATGCTCTGGGTCAGCCGCACCGGGTTCCGCGAGGCAGTGGAGGTCGCTCGGCAGTGGCGCTAGGAGCCGTCTGCCCGTCAGCCGTCCTCGTCCGAAGCCAAGCGTGACAGTTCGCCCCGTAGCACCTTGCCGACGCTGTTGCGCGGCAATTGCGGGATGACGCGCAAGCGTTCCGGCCACTTGAACCTCGCGAGGCCGAACGACTCGAAGTGGGCGCACACGGCGTCGAGTGTGATGCTCGCGCCCGGCTTGGGCACCACGACGGCGCAGATGCGCTCGCCCATCACGGCATCGCGATAGGCCGCCACCGCGCCCTCAAGCACATCCGGCATCTGGTTGAGTGCGTTGTCGAGCTCCTCGGGCGAGATCTTCATCCCGCCGCGGTTGATCACCTGCCGCAGCCGGCCGACGAATCGGTAGAAACGCAGCTCATCGCCGTCGCCGCAGAGCTCGAACATGTCGCCGGTGCGGAACCAACCGTCCGACGCGAACGACTCGGCGTTGATCTGCGGTGCATTCAGATAGCCGTCGAAGACTGTGGGCCCCGTGATCTGCAGTTCACCGGCATGTCCTGCCGAGAGGATCTCGCTGCCGTTCTCCGGGTCGATGAGCCGCGTGCTGATCTGCACGGGCGGCGGGGGCGTCCACGACACCTCGTCGCGGCCATACCGCGGGAACCAGCGCGCGCGATGCATGGGATCGGCGGCGTTGGTGGCGTTGCTGATGAGCGAGACGCCCTCATTGGAGCCGAAATTGTTGCAGATCTCGATGCCGAAGCGGTCCTGATAGCCCTGGATCATCTCCGGGTCGAGCGGTGCCGACCCGGAGCCGATGCAGCGCAACGACGACAGGTCGACCGATGCGAGCAGCGCTTCGTTCTTCAGCAGCATGTTGAGCACCGCCGGCGGTGCGATGGCGTATTGCGGACGCTCCGTGGCGATCTGCCGGAAGAAGGTCGGCAGGTCGAGCGGATGGTGCAGCAGCAGCGTTCCGCCGGTGTGCAGCCAACTCATGAAGCAGCCCCCGAGGGCTGCCATGTTGACGAGCGGGAAGGGGTTGAGGAGTGTCTCGCCGGGCTGTATCCCGGCGCCCCGCAGGTGCGCCCAGCTGATCGCCCGCCAGTGATTGTGCGAGCGCGGCACGCCCTTGGGGGTGCCTTCGGTGCCAGAGGTCCAGCAGATCGTCGCGATGTCGTCGGCGTCGACGCCGAGCGCAGCGCAGTGCGACGGCAGCGCAGCCCGCCGCGGATCATCCGCTGGCGCCGCGGTGAAGGCGATCGCACCTTCCGGGAGCGTGTTCCCGCTCGCCGCACTGCGCAGACTGAGCACGCGCAGGGTGATGCCCTCTGCGGCGAGCGTCGCACTGGACTGCAGCGCCATCCCGATGTGGTCGGCGCCTTTGAAGGCGTCGACGGTGAGTACCGTGCGGGCGCCGGTGAAGCGGACGATCTGTTCCAGTTCGTGACGGCGGAACTGCATCGGCACCGGGCTGACGATGATGCCGAGCCGCAGCGCCGCGATGTAGAGCGCCGGATACTCGGCGATGTTGGGCAGTTGCGTGACGAGCAGATCGTCACGCCCGAGTCCGAGTGCTTGCAGCGTCACTGCGAAGCCATCCGCCAGATCGGCGGCCTCACGCCAGCTCAGGCGCAGCGGCGGTGTGCCCAAGAGATCCGGGCGGTTCGGCGCATCGACCAAGGCCGTGCGTTCCGGGAAGGCGCGGGCATGGGCGTCGAACATGTCGTGGATGCGGGTGTCGTCCCACCAGTCGCGGCTGCGGTACTCGCGGATCTTCTCTGCAGGAGTCGTTCGCACGGGGTCTCTCCGATCGCGTGGATGAGCGAGGTACGAGCGCTGATTATATCTGTGGTCTAATATCGAAAGTCGCAACTCTCCGGAGGGTATCGCATGGACCGTCGCAATTTCGTCGCTGGGGCACCTTTGGTCGCCGCAGGCGCCACCGTGGCCGGTGCAGCCGTCGAGGAGGCCGCGCGGGGCCGCCATTTCGCCGTCATGAAGGCCGTCATCATGGGTTGGCGGCAGGGCGACAGACAGGCCGTGATCGCCCGTTTGGCCGACGACATCGTCTGGCACTCCCATGTGGGCAGTCCGCCCATCATCGGCAAGGAAGCGACCGCCCGGTTCATGGAAACGCTCGCCGGCCAGATGAAGGATGTCCGTTGGCGGATCTTCAGCTACGCCGAGCAGGGCGACACCGCCCTCGCCGAAGGGGTGGACGAGTTCACCTCGCCCGAGGGACGGCAGATCGCGCTGCCTTATGCGGGCATCATGCGGTTCAGGGATGGCCTGATCACGGAATGGCGCGATTACTTCGACCGTGGGCTGTTCGATCGGCTCAAGGCGGGCGAGGCACCGCCGCCGCACATCGTCGCGCTGACGGGGCGGACGCCGCTTTTCTAGGGTCTACTTGCCTGTGCTGATGCTCTGGGCGCCAAGTAGCTTGGCGAGACGGCGCTCCAGTCCCTTCGGGTCGAGTTGCAGCGCGGCACGCACCTCCACGGCCATCCGATCGGTGTCGAGTTCGTCGATCCGGCGCTCCGCCGCGCGCAGACCGGCGCGAGCGATGTCCTCGGGCTTTTCTTTGGCGCCCTGTACATGCGCAGCCATCCGCGTCTCCACCGAGCCGACGATGAGGGCGGCGACGTGCGTGCCCTGGCCGGCGAGCTCCGCCCGCGCAGAGGTCGAAAGCATGCGGGCGGCCGCTTTCGAGGGCGAGTAGCCGCCCATGTTCGGCAGGGCGACGATCGCGGCCGCCGACAGCACATTGATCACGGCGCCACCGCCGTTGCGGGCCAGCGCCGGTGCGAACGCCCGGATCATCGCGAGCGGCCCGAAGTAATTGACCTCCATCTCGGCGCGCGCATGAGACATGTCTGCGGCGCCGATCAGCAGCTGGTTGGTGAACAGACCGGCGTTGTTGATGAGCAGCCCGACATCGCCGCAGCGCTCGGCTGCTGCGCTGATCTGCGCGTCATCGGTGACGTCCAAGCGTACGGCGATGCATCGGCCCGGGAACTCGCGCTCGAGGTGCGCGGCATCGGCAGGGTCGCGCGCGGCGGCATATACCTTGGCTGCGCCGGCTTCGGCGAGCAGCACCCGCACGAAGGCCTCACCGATGCCCCGGTTGGCGCCTGTCACCAGCGCGACGCGATCACGGATCTCCATGGGTTCCACCTCGGGGTTCAAAAGGGCCGCACGATCCGCGGATCGTGCTGACCGGACTCGAGCCGCTCCACATCCGCTGCGCGGCGGAGCAGGGTGACCCGCTGGTTGATCGTACCTTTGTCTGACAGCTCATGCGCGTCCGCACGCGGCGGTTCGTCGAGCAGCATCAGCGCCTCGACGCGTTCGCTCGCGCCGCGGCCGGCGTTGAAGACCCCGAGACGGCGCGAGAGCTCGGTCCGCAGGGTGTCATCGACCGGCGTCTTGGGCCAGGTGAGCGCCGTGAGCCGTTCGTGGTTCTCGCCGCAGATCACGAAATCGCCGAGCAGCGGCGCGAACGCTTCGACGAGCGATGCCCGCAAGCGTCCCGCAGCGACCCAAGTGCCGTTCGAGAGTTTGAACTCCTCGGCGAGCCGCCCCGCGAACTTGAGCCCCTTGCCGATGTCGGCGGGGTCGTGCAGCTGCGCCGCATCGCCAGTGCGCCAGAACCCGTCCTCATCGAAGATCGTGCGGTTCTTCTCGCCGTGCCCGAGGTAGCCGGGCGTGATCATGGGGCCCTTGAGCCGCACCTCGTAGCGGTCGCCGTCCGGCACGAGCTTGAGCGTGAGCCCCGGCATCGGCAGACCGATGCCGACCTCCTCGGTCGGGAAGTAGATCGCCATGCATCCCGAAGCGGTCTCGGTCGCGCCGTAACCGGTCGTGAAGAAGATCCGTTCTCCCACCGTATCGACGGCGAGCTGCTGGAAACGGTCGTAGAGCGCCTGCGGCAGGCCGGC
>Ga0208596_1000610_pt1 | contig 10843 bp, 7 predicted proteins | sample LakMenEpi12Jul11_FD_150686 | JGI IMG/M metagenome (GOLD analysis project Ga0208596, IMG submission 150686) | Freshwater microbial communities from Lake Mendota, WI - 12JUL2011 deep hole epilimnion (SPAdes) | ecosystem: Environmental > Aquatic > Freshwater > Lake > Epilimnion/Euphotic zone ...
TACCGGGGTTCGGAGCGGCGAGCAGCGTCGCGTGCCGATAGAAGCCGGGGACATCTTTGTCCGGCTGGGCCATCAGGTTCTCGGGCCGGGGCATGAGGTAGGTGACGCGGTAGTTCTGCATGTTGCGCGCCTCAGACCCCGAGCACGCGGCGCGCCGAGACGGCATCGACCACGCCCGCATCGAGCAGCATCTGCATGGACTGGCCACGGCTCTGGAACATCACCCCGCGCATCTCGCGTGCTTTGTAGAAGGAGTTGTGGGACTGCTCGAGTTCGTGGGCGAGCTTGATGCGCACCTCTTCGTCGCTCGGCAGATGCAGGACTTCGTAGGCAAGCACTCGCCCGCGGTAACCGAGACCCTCGCAAGACGTGCAGCCGACAGCCATGCGAAGGTTGGCCTCGGGGCGGTAGTCGAGGCCGGTGTCCTCGAGCGTTTGGCGGATCGCTTCGCCATCGGACGGGGTGGCGTGGCGCGCGCAATCGCAGAGCCGCTTGGCAAGGCGCTGGTTGAGGAGCGTCTTCAGGGAGTGCGCGAGCACAAACAGCGCCTCGGCCTTGGTGGCGCTGTCGAAGAAGCTGACGAAGCGCTCGAAGGTCTGCAGCGCGGTCACGGCGTGCACGGTGGCGATGACCAAGTGACCGGACTCGGTGAATTTGAGGGCGGCGCGAGCGGAGTCGCCGTCGCGGATCTCGCCGAAGATGATGATGTCGGGGTCTTGACGGAGGATCGAGCGCTCGACATCGACGGCGCGTTGGTCGAGCATCTGGTTGAGCTGGATCTGGCGGGCGAAGGGCAGCACATACTCGACCGGATCCTCGACCGTGACCACATTGACGCGGTCGCGTGGCAATCTTTGGGCGAGGGTGTAGAGGGTTGTGGTCTTGCCGGAGCCGGTCGGCCCGGAGAGCAGCACCAAGCCGCCGGACTTGCCGAAGACCTCGGCGTGACCGCGCAGCAGCTTGATCATGGCGGGATCCGCCGGGAACAAGGCCTCCATGCCCGGCATGCCGTCCGGGTCAAGGATACGCATGGCGATGGTCTCGCCGAGCGCGAGCGGCTGGCTGGCGACGCGCACGTCGATGCCGCGACCCTGGAACTCGAAGGAGAGGCGACCGTCCTGCGAGCGGCGGCTGTCCGAGGCGTCCATGCCGGCGTCGGTCTTGACGCGCATGAAGAGGGCGCGCATCAGGCGCTCGGGGAGTTGGTGTTTCTGCTGCAGGTCGGAGTCGATGCGGTAGCTGATCCAGCTGTCCGGGTCGGGACGGGCATCGAGGTGGATGTCGGAGGCGCGCAGGCGCAGCGCCTCGGTGAGCATGGCGCTGATGGCGGCTTTGAGCTGCGAGCCGGAGAGATTGTCGGCGCGCAAGCGCTGCAACACAGGCTCGAGCACCGCGCCCTCGGCCGCCACGCGACGCAGCGCCTGGCGCGCCTCGGCGACATCGACCGGCACGATGCGCAGGCTGCGCACCCGGATGGCACAAGCCTCGAGGATGACGTCTTTTTGGGCAGGGTTGAGCGGGCGCGCGGCCTTGATGACGAGGACGTCGCGCTCGACGGCGACCGGTGCGATCAAAAATTTCTCGCAGATCTTGAGGGGCAGCAGCTGCATGGCTGCGAGCGGCGCGGTGTTCTGCGGCAGATCGACCGCCATCGGATCGGCTTCGCGCATGCGGATGGACTCGGCCATCTCGCGGGGCAGGAAGCGGTCGCGCACGAGGATATCGAGCAGCGCGGCTCGGCCACCCATCTCGAGGATGGCCTGCTGCTTGCGGCGGCCGACCTCGATCTGCGCGCGGGTGATGAAGCCTTGCTCGATGAAGGCCTCGAGCGCGGCGATCGCCGGATCGACGCGGGCCTCCGATGAGACGACCCGAGCACCCGGGACGGTGGCGACGATGTCAGGCGCAGCACTCATGGGTTGCCTGGCAGGCCCGCGCCGCCTGAGGATCCGCGATTGCCGGAACCGCCAGAGCTGCTAGAGCTGCCGCCTGAACTCGGGTCGGCGGAGGTGTTGCGGGCACGCTCGAACGCCTCGCCGTCGACGCCCTCACCCGGCGCGATGAGTGACGGGGGCACCGGTGGCAGGGACTGGACTGAATCGACGCTGCCGCGGAAGGCGACCGGGAAGCCGCGGTCCATGAGGTCGAGCGGGTCGTACTGGCCGGGCGGCACATCGGTGACATCGAACAGCGTGACGGTGGTGTCGCGCACCCGGACGAGGACCCGCAGCCGATCGAACAAGGACAACACTTCGCCGTTGCGGACCATGTAGACCTGGGAGCGAAGCGCCGCGATGTTGGCGCTGCCGCCGCCACCGCCGCCAGCCGCCGCAGCCCCGCCGCCGCCAGCGCCACCGCCGCCCGAGCCGCCCGTGGGGAGCACGGCGCCGGCGAGCACCGGCACGGTGCGGACATCGAGGCTACGCAGCACCGCGCGATCGCCGATCACGGCGGACACATACAAACCTGCCAGCGTCTCGGCGTTCGTCTTGGCGCTCGCCTCATCGTCCGGCAGACCTTCACCACCGGCCCGGCCCGTTGCTGCGCCACGCGTGCCCGGCGCGGCGGTCGCACCGCGCGGTTGCGCGGTGGTGCCACCCTGCCCGGCGTTCCCCGCGGGCTGGGTGGGAACGGTTTCTGCACCACGCTGCGGCCGAACCAACGGATTGGGGATGCCCTGCGCGTGCAGCAGATCGGCGGCTGCCGTGATGATGAGCACGGCCAACACTGCGACAGCGCGAACGGTGTGGTGCGTCGACCGGGTCATCCGCCTTCTCCTGAGACTGCGGCGACCGGCACCGCACGCACGACGGCGCAGGGATCACCCGCGCGGCGGATGTCGGAGCACAGCCGCTGCACACCGTCTCGGTCCATCGGCGGCGATCGCAGCAGCCACAACGGCTGGTCACCGAAGGTCTCGCGGATGATCTCGGGCGACATGTCCCGAAGCCCCGGGTGCGTGGTCTGCAGCGTGGTCCAGGCGGCGCGGGCGGCCGCCTCGCCGCTGCGGTAGGCCCCAAATTGGGCGCGACTGATGCCACCCGTCGTCGCGGCCGCTGCCACGACGGGCGCCGCCAGCGCGGGGGTCGGCGTCATCACGGCAGGCGGCAACGCGGACGGCGGCATCACGGAGGGAACGGGACCGCGCGTGACCTGACCGGGGTCGACCCAAACGGGGGTCGGCAGCGGCGAGGGCATGTCGCCCGCCGGCGGCAACGCCCCGAGGGCGGCCGACCCGACCGGCCGCTTCACGAAGCGAACGACCTTCGGACGCAACGCGATGACGAGTTCGCCGCGCTGCGTCTGGGTTTCTTTGCTGTTGCCGCCGACCGCGTTGGTGATGTCGGAGTTGTCGCGGGCGACCGAGATGCCCGCCAGCAGGATGACATCGCCCGGCCGTGCCGCGACATTGGTCTTGACGTCGCGGCTCGAGGTCTGCGGCAGCTGGAGCTCGGTGCCGAGCGCCGTGAACGCGGTGAAACGCAGCAGCTCGCTGATGGAGAGGTTGATGTCGGTGAAGATGACGCCATCGCGTTCGAGGCCGAACAGCGTGAGCTCGAAACCGGTACGCAGGGTCTCGGTCTCGACCGTCACCTGGTTGAGGTTGTTGCCGATGTTGGTGCCGACCTTGGCGACATAGGTGTTGTTGCCGGTCACCTGCAGGGAACCGCGCGAGCCCGACATCATGCCGATGCGCGGCTGCGAGACCACGCGCACCGTGCCTTGTGAGCGCAGGAAGTTGAGCAGGATCTGCGCGTTGAAGTTCGGCCCCGAGAACACGGCGCCGATGCCGAAATCGCCCTCGCGGACCAAAGTGGCGGCGCGGTTCGCGGCACCGAAGGGCGAGAACACATCGCCCGTGGGAGGCGCCTGAGCGCCGCCGGTGTTGCCGCCGCTGCCGCCGCCGCTGCTACCGCCGCCCGTGGCGTCGCGGATGATGGAATCTTCTGTCCAGCCGAAGCGGTTCCAGTTGATACCGCTCTTGGTGTCGTCGGTCAGATCGACTTGGTAGACGTGGACTTCGTAGATGAGCATCGAGCGTGCGGCGCGCATCTGGCGGACGTACTGCTCGATGGCGCGCAGTGAGGTGCGGTTCGAGCGGAAGACGACGGTGCTGTTGAGGCGGTCGAGGTAGGTGTCACGCGCGCCCAACATCTGCAGGTTGTTGGCGAAGCCTGCGAGGTTGTCCTCGGTCAGCGTCGGCGGAGTCTGCAGCATGAATTGCTGCTCGGGCGAGATGATGAGCATGCGGTTGCGCACGCTGTAGAAGAAGCCCATGCCCTCGGAAAGTTGCTGCATGACTTCGGTGAGGGTGCCGGAGACGCGGAACACCGCGGCCGCGCCGTAGCGCTCGAGGCCGCGCGCACCGCCTTCGATGGAGAGCGAGAGGTTCGCGCTGGCGGCGATGAGGTTCATCGCGTCGAACAGACCGCTCTCGGTGACGCTGACATTGCGCAGGCGGATGTCGGGCAGCGGATCGCTGTCTTCGACGCCGCGCAGCAGGAACTCGACATCCGTGGTCGACTCGACCGGCAGATCGACTTCAGCGACGTCGAGGATGTCGGTGGTGGTGCGCAGGCGCTCGACCGAGTCGGGCAGGTTCGGGTCGCGGGCGACCCGCGAGAGCGGCTGACAGGCGGCGAGTAATGTGGCCGCGCAAGCCAGCGCGATGACGCAAACGCCCCGGGCCCGGCTAGAGACGGCCGGTCTTTCTGCGGCAACGGAATTCCGCTGCGCTGACGAGGGATGTGATCCGGTCATTTTTGATGAGGCTTTTTTGATTAGACTTTTTGTCTTGAGAACGCTGTCTTGAGAACGCGCCAAACCCATGTAAGCGATAAATTTTTGACTGCGCCGACACCGTCTTTGAAGGCTTTTTCCAATGCGCAGATTACCCTTGCCCGCCGATGCCGAAGGGTTTTATCAATCCGGAATGGATGCATTCTGTCCGGCCCCAACGCCCCTGCTGTCGAATCCACGTCGCCCAAAAATCGTGCCAACCCTGCCGAACGTCAGGGTGGCGGAAAAAATCTCATTGGAAACATTGTTCTGCCGTCAAAATTCCGCGTCGGCTTATTGACGCATCTCCACAAAATCACTTGGAAACTTTGCAGCGAAGCCCTAAAGTGACGGCAAAAGAAAAATTCACTTTGGATGTGGACGCATGACTCGAGACCCCCTGATTGGAGACCCCCGGAGTGTTGACAACACTGCACAAACCCCGGCAGCGGTTTTAGTCATTGACCCCGATCCGGCGACCCTCGATTTCATGTCCCGGGCGCTCGTCCAAGCGGGCTATCTGCCCTGTGCGTTCCCCGACCTCGACCCGCGCAACGGCGCGCTCGAGCGGCTCGGCGTCGACCCGCCCGTACAGGTCGCGGTGCTCGACGCCTGTACGCTAGACCCGCTCGAGGACGGCCCGACACTCACCGAGCTGCGGCGGCGCTCGCCCCACCGGGCAGCGCTGCAACTCGTGTTGATCGGCGAGGCCGACCGTCTGGATCGTGTCGTACCCCGTCAAAGCGCGGAGATCACGGACATCCTGGCCAAGCCGCTGGAGCGTCATTCGCTCCTCTTCTCTATTAAAGAGGCCACCCGCCGCCATTCGGCGGCGCTGTCCCGATCGAGCAGTCCCGCACCCGCCCCCGCACACTCTTATAAAATAGGGGCACCCCGCCGTGAGTTGCCCCTTGACCTCCAAGTGCTCCATTGGCTGAGGGATGTCGACGAACAGCGGAGCAAGGCCCTAGGTGGCATCGTCAAAACCGACGCCACTTGGAATATGCTGGCAGAGTTGTTGCGTGTGCGCATCACCCGAAGACGGATTTCCGTCACCAGCCTGTGCCTGGCCTCGCGCGGCCCCGTGACCTCGGCCCTGCGCCGATTGGACCAATTGCTCGCCGACGGCCTCGTCACCTACACCTTGGATCCGCAGGATCGGCGCCGCAAGTACATCGAATTGACCGCCGAAGGGGCGAACCGGATGCAAGCCGCGGTCCGCGGCGTGGCCCAGCGGTGGGCCGTTGGGGAACCCCCGCGAAGCCGTTGAGCCGCCGGTGTTGCGCCATTCCCACGGGTTTTGTGGTTAGAATCAAGGCCGAAACGATAATACGGTCCACGGCCGGCCCGCGCCGACCCCAGGACCACAACAAAGGGGCTTTTCTATATGAAGTCATTTTCAATCGTCGGGTTGGCCGTGGCGGCAACGCTGCTGACCACCCAAGCTGCCGCACAAGACGGCACGCAACTCGAGGAAGTGGTGGTCACGGCCACCAAGCGTGAGCAGACACTGCAAGATGTCCCGGTCGCCGTCACGGTGACGACGGGCGAAACCCTCATGAAGGCGGCCGTGCGCGACGTCTCCGACCTCGCCTCACTCGTGCCGTCGCTGCGCGTGTCGCAGCTGCAGACCTCCACCAACACCAACTTCATCATCCGCGGCTTCGGCAACGGCGCCAACAACCCGGGCATCGAGCCCTCGGTCGGTGTGTTCATCGACGGCGTCTACCGCTCGCGCTCGGCCGGCGCCATCGGCGACCTCGTCGATGTGCAGCGCGTCGAAGTACTGCGCGGCCCGCAGAGCACGCTGTTCGGCCAGAACGCCTCGGCCGGCGTGATCAGCGTCGTGACGCAGCAGCCCGATTTCGACTGGGGCGGCTTCGTCGAAGCCGGCGTCGGCAACTACAACGAGCGTATCTTGAAGGGCAAGGTCACCGGCCCCCTCACCGACGCCCTCGCCTTCAGCGTCACCGGCTCGATGAACAAGCGAGACGGCTACTTCGTCAATCTGACGACCAACGACAAGCTGAACGACCGCGACCGCTGGGACCTGCGCGCCCAGCTGCTCTGGAACGCCTCCGAGAACACCACCGTCCGCCTGATCGCCGACAAGAGCGAGCTCGATGAGCTCTGCTGCGGCGCGGCGAACCTGCTGAACGGCCCGACCGGCGCTTTGGTGCAGAACCCCGCGTTCGGCAACGGCAAGCTCTACCCGGGCACGCCCAACTCGCCCGGCCTGCCCTTCGATCGCAAAGTCTACCTGAGCAAGAACCCGGTCAATTCGGTCGAGAACGACGGCGTCTCCCTGCACATCGACTGGAAGGGCGAGGCGCTCTCGCTCGCCTCGATCACGGCGATCCGCAGCCAGAAGACCGACTTCGACTACGACTTCGACTTCGCGGGCGCCGACCTCGGTCGCACCAACCGCAACATCGGCGATATCGACACGAAATCGCAGGAATTCCGGCTGTCGTTCGACAACGGCGGCCCGGTGCGCGGCCTGCTCGGTGCGTATGTGAGCAGCGAAGATGTGAAGTACGACAACATCATCCAGTTCGGCTCCAACATGCGCGGGTATGCGACCGGTCTGGTGTTCGCCGGCACTGGCAGCCTCACGGCATTGAGCGACCTTGAGAGGGCGTTGGGCCTGCCGGCGGGCACTTTCTTCGCCGCGAATGTCGGCAGCAGCATCTTCACCCGCCAAGAGAGCGACGCCTACACCGTCTTCGGCCAGTTGGAAGCCGATCTCGGCGAGCGCGCCACGCTGACCGCGGGTGTCGCCTACACCAACACGCAAAAGAGCATCGACTTCCGGCAGACCAACAACGACGTCTTCGCCGGCCTCGATCTCGTGCAGATTGGTTTCGCGCAGATCTTCGGCGCGCTGACGGGCGGCCTACCCCCGACGCCGACGAACATCGCGGCTCGACCCGCACAAGCGGCGCAAGCGGACATCCTCAGCGTAACGCCCTGCTCGGCCGCGACCGGCCCGGCCTGCAACTCCGCACTCGGCCTTTACGGCCTGCAGTTCCTGCACCCGGTCGTGCCTTTCGCGGACAAGTCGGACGACAGCGAGTTCACCTACACGGTGCGTCTCGCCTTCGATGTGACGGACAACATCAACGCCTACGCGGGCGTGTCGACCGGTTACAAGGCGACCTCGTGGAACCTGTCGCGCGACAGCAAGCCGCTGGCCCCTGCAGTGCCCCCGCGTTCGCCGCTCGGTGGCGCCGTCAACCCCTACTACCCGCGCTTCGGCACCCGCAAGGCCGATCCCGAGGAGTCGACGGTCTACGAGATCGGCCTGAAGGGCCGCTGGCCGCGAGCCGCGATGTATGTCGCGCTCTTCGACCAGTCGATCAAGGGCTTCCAGGACAACACTTTCCGCGGCACCGGCTTTGTGCTGAGCAACGCGGGCAAGCAGTCCACCAAGGGCATCGAGATCGAGACGCAGTTCCAGGTCACGGACAACTGGCGGGTGGATCTCGCCGCCACGCTCCTCGACCCGGTCTACGACACCTATGTCGGCGCTCCGAGCCCCTGCACGGGCCGCAACACCGACCTCACGGGCCAGCGTCCGAACAACATCCACGACACCAGCGTCAGCCTCGCGCTGAACTACGCCTGGTCCATGGGTGATGTGGATGGCTTCGTGCGCGCCGACTACGACTACCAGGACAACACCCTCGTCAACCGGCACGAGCAGGCGACTTCGAACTGCGCCGCCGTGCCGCCGACCAACACCTTCGATGTGTATCGCAAGGTCGGCACGGTCAACGCCAGCGCCGGGTTCAGCCTCAACAGCTGGGACTTCTTGGTCTGGGGTCGTAACCTGAACGATGACGAGTACATCGTGCAGTCGTTCCCGTCGGTCGCTCAGCAGTTCAGCGTCACGGGCTATCCGAACCAGCCGCGCACCTACGGCCTCTCGGTCCGCAAGAACTTCTGACGCCTCACGGCGCCGCACTCCGGTGCGGTTGTCGCGATCCCATCTGGGGGCATGCTTCGCGGCATGCCCCCTTTTCTTTGGGGAGACGGCGCCGCCCGGGAGCGGCGTCAGGCGGCCGTGACCGAGACCGCCGCCACCCGTGGATCCATCACGCGGAACCAGAGCGGCGGCAGCAACGCGAGCAGCACCATCGTCGGATAGCCCGCCGGCAGCTGCGGCGCACCGGCGACGCTGCGCAAGGTCTGGTACGGACGACCGCCGTTCATGTGGTGATCCGTGTGGCGCGGCAGCTCGAAGAGCAGTCGGCGGCTGACGAGGTGGTCGCTGTTCCACGAGTGCTGTGCGCGCACCGGCTGGAGCCGTCCATCCGGCCCCGTATGGCGCCGCAGTCCGTAGTGCTCGATGTAGTTGACGACCTCGAGCAGCGTGACCGCCAACGCCGCAACGACGATCATCACTCCCATCACCTCGAGGCCGAACACTGCGGCGATGCCCGCGAGCCAGACCGCCTGTAGCCCCCAGCCGACCAGCACCTCGTTGCGCAGCGTCCAGGCACCCTGCCCCGCGCGGGCGAGGCGGTGGGTCTCGAGTTCCCACGCCGACCGGAACTGGCGGATGATGCTTCGCGGGATGAAGGCGTAGACAGATTGTCCTTGGCGCGCGCTCGCCGGGTCCGCGTCCGTGCCCACCCGGGCATGGTGCCCACGGACATGCTCCACCGCGAAGTGCGTGTAGAGCACCGAACCCAAGAGGCACTTGCCGAGCCGGTAGAGCGTCCGGTCACGGCGATGGACGAGCTCGTGACCGATCACGATGCCGAGCCCCCCCGCAGCTCAGGGCGGCGGATGCGATCCAGCCCAAGCGCTCGAGCAGCCCCGCCTCGCGCTGCCAGACCGTGGCCAACAGCAGCAGCAACCCGCATTGCACAGGCAAAGCCAGATAGAGGGCCCAATCGGCGGCACGCGAACGGGCGGCGGCCTGGGCCGTCTCGTCGAGGTTCGCGGGGCGTCTGCCGACCGCCTGATCGAGCAGGGGCACGAGACCATAGACCAGCCCGACCGTCAGCCAAGACCAAGGCCCGCCCGCCCAGAGCCCGATGACCGCCGAGAGCGGGATGAGATACGCCGCGAAATAACTGCCCATATCGGCGGACTCTACGCGCAGCGTCGGTCATTGAAAATCGGAAAAAATGATGCTCCAATGTGTCTGGAATATGACTGTGCGATCTTGATTCGTCGCTTTATTACAACAATACCGGGAAGGAAGTCATCACAATGAACCGCGTTAGTCGCGCATCCGTTGCGCTATTCGTTGCCGCTGCCCTCGCCCATACAGCGGCGCTGGCGGACCCCCAAGCCGCTCAAAATTCGTCGTCGACCGACGCGCTGACCGAAGTCGTCGTCACCGGCTCGCGCATCAAGCGCGACCCGGTCACCGCGCCGACGCCGCTCATCCAGATCCAGAGCGAGGCCATCATGCGCTCGGGCCTCGGCAGCGTCATCGACGTCCTCGCTGACGTGCCGGCCCTCTCCGGCTCGCTGGTCCAAGAAGACACCACCGGCTCAACCCTCAACACGGGCGGCCTCTCGCTGCTCAACCTGCGCGACCTCGGCACCGGTCGCACCCTGACGCTGGTCGACGGTCGTCGCCATGTCGGCTCCAATGCGGGCACGCTGGCGGTCGACGTCGACACCATCCCGCGTCTGCTCATCGACCGCGTCGAGATCATCACCGGCGCGAACTCAGCCCTATACGGCGCAGACGCTGTGTCGGGCGCAGTCAACTTCGTGATGCGCCGCGATTACGAAGGCATCCAGGTCGATGCCGGCTCGTCGATGATCAACAAGAACGGCGAGCTCAACAACCGCGTCTCGCTGCTCGGCGGCACGAATCTGTTCGGCGATCGCCTGAACGTCTACGGTGCCTATGAGCGCGAACAGAACCAGGAAGTCCGTGATGAAAACATGGATTGGCGCGCCGAGGCTTGGGGATTTTTGGGTCGTGATTTCGATCCGGCCAGCGCCCCCAACGACAGCGTCGTCGACAACCTCCTCGTCAGCGGTCTGCGCAACATCTCCCGTTCGCGCGGCGGCACGCTGATCCTGGTCAACGACA
>Ga0208596_1000615_pt1 | contig 10794 bp, 2 predicted proteins | sample LakMenEpi12Jul11_FD_150686 | JGI IMG/M metagenome (GOLD analysis project Ga0208596, IMG submission 150686) | Freshwater microbial communities from Lake Mendota, WI - 12JUL2011 deep hole epilimnion (SPAdes) | ecosystem: Environmental > Aquatic > Freshwater > Lake > Epilimnion/Euphotic zone ...
CGGACGGGTGCGGGCGCGCGCGGCTTCATCATGGGCTACATCCTCTTCGCGCTCATGGTCCTGGGCATCGTGACTGCGGTCTTGAGCCGCATCAACGACGCCGAGGCCGACACCAAGTGGGTGAACGACGGCGTGATCCGCATCAAGGAAGACCTGCGGAACATCCGCGTCCAGGTGATCACCTGTTCCGCGCTGCTCGGCGCGGGAGATGGCGCCACCGACATTGCGTTCCCGCCTGAAGCCACGCCAGGCACGCCCACACCACTGGCCGAGTTGCAATGCCCGCAGGGCGCTCAGCCTTCTGTCGGTCTCTTCGACGGTTCGGCCGGCGTATTCCCGCCGATCCCGCCGCGCGGCTTCACGCCGTTCGTCTACATCAACAATTTCAACACCTACGACGCCGACAGAGGCCCCGAGGCCGTGTGGGTCGAGACCACGGTCTCCTCGTCGTCGGGTGCAGCCGTGCTCAACCGGGTCCAGGTCGGCGCGTCCGGGCCAGACATCGAAGTCGCGACGGTCGACGGCGCGACGCGGCTGCGGTTCTTCCTCGCGTCGCGGGGGGCGTGATCACGATGATCCGTTCACGCCACCTCACGATGATCGTCGCCTTCTTCGCCGCGCTTGCGTTGACCCTGCTCAGCGCCGTCCCGGTTCAGGCGCAGGCCGTCACCCAATCAAACCTCGAAGGCCGACTCGACAAGATCCGCCAAGGGCAGCGCAACGCCCGCATCGCGGTCGATGTGATGGTCGCGAAGTGGTTGCTGACCCCGCCGGACTTCCCGTCTGGCGGACCGATCGATGGTGACGGCAATTGGAAGAACACCAAGAATAAAACTTTCGCTCCTCCGGCGAATGGCCAGGCAGGTAAAACCGAGAGGGGAGGCTTCCTGCCGGCGAGCCTCGGCGTCGCGCGCACCGACGAATTCGACACGCCGCTCGGCTACTGCGCCCGCGGCAAGGGCGGCATCGATGCCAAGTCGCCGATCGTCTATGCCGTGATCTGGCCGGGCCTCGACGGCGAGTTCCAGACCATTTGCGCGGATGTGCTGCAGCCCCCTGGCCACACCCGGACGTCCGGTGTGCGTGACAGCGGTGCCAATGGCGACGACTATGTCGCCTTCGCCTCGCTCAACTACATCCTCGGCAATGCCGTAGCCCGGATCGAAGCGGTCGCGGACAACGATGCCCTCCTGGCGCTCGACACCGACGAGGTCGCGATCGGCGAACTGCGATTCGTCGACGACACGGATCGTCTCTGGCGTTGGAACGGCACGCTCTGGGAGGATGCGTCGGGTTTGGCGGATCTGGACGGCGACGGCGATCCTGATTCCCTCAAGCTCAAGACGCTCATCCTCACCGGCAAGAACGGCCCGCTGCGGGCTGCCCCCAACGGACTCGTCGTCAATTTCGCCTTCCTGCCGGACGCGACCGAAACGCTCGTCGTCACCAACGGCGATGGCAAGGGACTAGACCCCTCCGGGAATCCCATAAACGACGTCAGCATCGGCCTCAAGGCCGTCCCGCAGTCGTCGGCGCCGCTCAAGGACGGCACGGTCATCCCGGTGCCGATCATCGACGACTACGGCCGCGTCACCGGTTTCGACAACACGACCGACCTGCAGTCGGCGGTGGGCAGTTTCTCGTGGGCCTTGGCAGGAAACCTCAACACGACGAGCAGCGGCAACCTCGGCGAGTCGCCCGCCGTCAGCTCGAACTACATCGGCACCAACGACGCCCGGGACCTGCGTCTCGCGACCAACGGTAAGGTGCGGGCGATCCTCGGCGCCGAGGGCGACCTGACCGTCGGCCCCCTCAATGTCACCGGCGCGCTGGTCTCCACCGGCAGCGCCCAGATCGGCTCGCTCATCGGCGGCTCGCTCACCGTCCAGGGCCCGAGCGACCAGGTCGTGCCGCTGTTCCGCATCCAGAACTTCATCGAAGGGGACCTCACGGACCAGGTCACCATCGCCGCGAACGGCACGGTGGCCCTCAAGTCGATCGGGGGCGCCGCCGGTACGAGTCTCAGCGGGCTCGACCGCGTCGTGGTCTCGGCGTACACGGGCTTGCTGTCGCAGGTCTCGACGGCCTCCTTGATCGGCGCCAACGCCTGGGCGTTGGCCGGCAACAGCGGCACCAACCCGGCCAACCAGTTCGTCGGCACCGTCGATGCGCAGGACCTCGCGTTCCGCACGGCGAACGTCGAACGGATGCGCATCCTCGGCACCGGCGCCAATGCCGGGTTCGTCGGCATCAACACCGTCGCGCCCACCGCCCGGCTCGATGTCGACGGCAGCCTGCGTGCGCGGGGCGCGGCCACCTTCAACGACACCGTCACGGTCACCAACCTCCTCACCGCCAACGGCGGCGTCGCCACGCCCTCGGTGACCAACGCCGGCACGCTGGCACTGAACGCGACCGGCGCCAGCGGCACCCTCACCGCCAGCACCAACGGCAGCGAGCGCCTGCGCATCACCAGCGCCGGCGATGTCGGCATCGGCACGACGGCTCCTAGCGCGCGCCTCGACGTCAACGGCACGTTCCGCGCCCGCAGCAACGCGCAGCTCGACGGCACGCTGATCGTCACCGGCGCCACGACGCTCAACGGCACGTTGGCGGTCCCGAACGGCGCAGCGACTTTCGGCAACGACGTCACCATCGCCGGCTTGCTCCGCGCGAACGGCGGTACGCAGACGACGACGCTCACCGCCTCGGGCAATGCGAGCGTCGGCGGCAATCTCAGCGTCACCGGCACGAGCCTGCTTTCGGGTGTCGTCACGGCCACCAGCGGCGTCAACACCTCGACGCTCGCGGCGAGCACCTCCGTCACCACCCCGCTCGTCACGAATGCCGGCACGCTCGCCCTGTCCGGGACCGGCGCGTCGGGCACGATCACCTTTGGCACCACCGGCACGGCGGGCACCGCCGGCACCGAGCGCCTGCGCATCACTTCCACCGGCCGCGTGGGCATCAACACCGGCGCCACGGTCGATGCCGCGTTGCAGGTCAACACCGGCGCCGACGCCACGCCGGGCCTCATCGTCCGCGGCAACAGCGCCACGCAGTCGGCCGATCTGCTGCGCCTCGTGCGTGGCGGTGGCGGCAGCGTGCTCACGGCCAACGCCAACGGTTCGCTGACGCTGCTTCCGTTCGGCAGCGCCACCGGCAACACCAACGAACTGCGCTTCGCCGGCCTCTCGGGCGCCAATTACGTCGGCTTCAAGGCGCCCGATGCCATCGGCGCGAACCTCATCTGGACGCTGCCGGACAGCGACGGCGGCAGCGGCAACGTGCTCGCGACGAACGGCGGTGGCCGGCTGCAGTGGATCAACCCGCTCACCGCGAGCTCGGGCTGGACGCTGCTCGGCAACAGCGCGACCACCAGTGGCGGCGTGCTGGGCGCGACCCCGACCTTCGGCACGAACTTCATCGGCACGATCGACGAATCGACCCCGGTCGACCTGCGTTTCGTGACCGGCAACCGGGTCCGCGCCATCATCACCGGCGCCGGCCAGTTCCAGACCAACAACGTCGCGATCGGCGGCGGCGCGATCAACGATACGGCGATCGGCAACCTCTCGCCCTCGACCGGCGTGTTCACCTTCCTCACCGCCAACAACCGGGTGACGACGCCGCTCGTCACCGGGTCGGCGCTGCAGTTGGCGTCCTCGGCGGGCAATCTCACGCTCCAGGCGACCGGCGGCGATATCCGCGCCAGCACCAGCGGCCAGGAGCGGTTCCGTATCACCACCGGCGGCAACGTCGGCATCAACCAGGCTAACCCAGGCGCGACGCTGGACGTGAACGGCACGTTCAATGCCGCGCTCGCCGCCACCTTCGGCAACACGGTCACCGTGGCGGGCACGGCCTCCGCCGCCAAGTTCATCCCGACCGGCGGCACCGCGGCGGGCAACGGCATGTTCCTGCCCGAGGCGAACACGCTGGCGTTCAGCACCGCCAATGCCGAGCGGCTGCGCATCGACCCGAACGGCCGTATCGGCATCGGCATGGTCCCGGTGCGCACCCTCGATGTCACCGGTTCCTTCGGCACCACGGGCAACGCCACCATCGACGGCACCCTCACGGTCGGCGGTGTCACCACCCTCAACAACGCCCTCATCGTCGCCGGCGCGTCCAACATCGACAACACGCTCGGCGTGACAGGGTTGCTGACGGCGGGCGGCGGCATCGACACCACCAACCTCGTCGCGAGCGGCACCGGCAGCTTCGGCGGCGCGCTGGGCGTGACCGGCGCGACCACGCTTTCGGACACATTGACGGTGGCCGGCGCTACGCGTGTCGACAACACGCTGCGCGTCACCGGCGCGACGACCCTCGACAGCGCCCTGACCGTGGGCGGCGCCACGCAGGTCAACAACACGCTCGGCGTCACCAGCCTGCTCACGGCAGGCGGCGGCATCAGCACGACGAACCTCACCGCCTCCGGCAACGGCAGCTTTGGCGGCAACCTCGGCGTGACGGGCAACGCCACGGTCACATCGCTCGGCGGCGCGGCGCGCACCAACCTCGCGGGCCTCGACCGCGTCGTGATGTCGGACTCGACCGGCCTCTTGTCGCAGGTCGCGACCGAGACGCTGGTGGGTGCGACCGCCTGGGCCATCACCGGCAACACAGGCACCAACCCGACCAACAACTTCGTCGGTACGCGCGACGCGGCGGATCTCGCCATCCGCACCAACAACACCGACCGCATCCGCATCCTCGGCACGGGCGCGAACGCCGGCTTCGTCGGCATCAACACCACCGCGCCGACCGCGACGCTTGATGTCAACGGCGGCCTGCGGGTGCGCGGCGACAGCACGCTCAGCGGCGCGCTCAATGTCGGCGGGGCGACCACGCTCAGCAGCACGCTGGCCGTCACCGGCACCAGCCAGATGACGGGTCTGGTCACGGCGAGCGCGGGGGTGCGTACGCCGACAGTGAACGGCACGAGCACTTTGGGCCTGACCGCCGACGCCGGCACGCTGTCGCTCGCGGCGGGCGGTGCCAACATCATCACGGCGAGCACCAACGGTGCCGAGCGTCTGCGCATCACCAGCGACGGCAATGTCGGAATCGGCACCACCTCACCGTCGAACCTGTTGGATGTCGCCGGTTCGTTCCGCGCCACGGGCCCGGCGTTCTTCAACTCCAGCCTCACGGTCGCGACGGGCGGCTTCACCGGCCTGGGTGGGGCACTCACCGTCTCGGGCGCCACCACGCTCAACAACACGCTCTTGGTGACGAACGCCGCGACCTTCAACAACGCCGTCACCATCGGTGGTCTGCTGCGTGCGAACGGCGGGACCGAGACGACGACGCTGACCACCTCCGGTGCGGCGACGGTCGGCACCACTCTGGCCGTCACCGGCACCGCCACCGCCTCGAAGTTCATCCCGACGGGCAACGTGACGGCCGGCAACGGCATGTACCTGCCGGCGGCCGACGAGGTCGCCTTCAGCACCGCGGGCGCCGAGCGCCTGCGCCTCGACAACAACGGCAATGTCGGCGTCGGCACCAACGACCCGCAGTTCCGTCTCGATGTGAACGGCACGTTCCGCGCGACCAGCAACGCGACCGTCGGCGGCACGCTGGCGGTGACGAGCAACACGACCGTCGGCGGCACGCTGGGCGTGACGGGCACGGCCTCGGCCGCGAAGTTCATCCCGACCGGCGGCTCGGCGACGGGCAACGGCATGTTCCTGTCGGCGGCCAACACGCTCGGCTTCAGCGCGGGCGGCACCGAGACCATGCGGGTGACCGCGAGCGGCGTCGGCATCGGCATGACGCCGGCGCGGACCCTCGATGTGACCGGCACTCTCCGCGCGAGCGGCAACAGCGAGATCGGCGGCACGCTTGGGGTGACGGGCGCTGCGAGCTTCTCGTCGACGCTGAGCGTGGCGTCGGGCCAGGCCACCACCCTCGGCGGCACGCTTGGCGTTACGGGCAACACGACGCTCAGCGCGCTCGGCACGTCGCTCAACAGCAGCATGGGCGGCAACGACCGGATCGTCGTCACCAACAATACCGGTCTGCTGTCCAATGTCTCTGTGGCGGGCCTGGTCACGGCCAACGCCTGGGGCTTGAGCGGCAACGCCATCGGTGCCTCGGGCGACGGCAACACCAACCTGAACGGCGCGCCGGTCGGCAGCTACCTCGGCTCCACCAGTTCGCAGCCGCTGCAGTTCGTGGCCGGCAACGTGGTGCGCGCGATCATCGATGATTCGGGCGAGTTCCGGATCCAGAACATCGATGTGCGCAACGGCGCCATCAACAACACCGCGATCGGCGCAGGCACGGCGAACACGGGCCGGTTCACGACCCTCGATGCGACCGGCAACGCGTCGGTCGCGGGTACGCTGGGCGTGACCGGTCTGACCACGGCCTCGGGTGGCGTGCGCACGCCCGCCGTGAACGGCACGACCGCGCTCGCGTTGACGGCCGACGCCGGCACGCTGTCGCTCACGGCCGGCGGTGCCAACATCATCACCGCGAGCACCAACGGCGCTGAGCGCCTGCGGGTCGCGGCGAACGGCAACGTCGGTATCGGCACCAACAACCCGACGAACCTCCTCGACGTGAACGGCACCTTCCGCGCCGCAGGCAACAGCTCGATCGGCGGCACGCTGGATGTGACCGGTGCGACCAGCCTGTCGACGCTGACCACCTCCGGTACCGTGACGCTGAACGGCGGAACGGCCAACGGCATCGCCTACCTCAATGCCAGCCGGCAGCTGACCACGGGCACGGCTCTCACGTTCGACGGCAGCAACCTCGCGACCACTGGCACCGCGACCGCGCTCAAGTTCGCGCTCGTGACCGGCGGCAACAACGGAGGTACCGGCATTTACATGCCGGCGTCCGGCGTGCTGGCGTTCAGCACCAACGGTGGCGAGCGGATGCGCATCGCCAACAGCGGCAATATCGGCATCGACACCGCGAACCCGACTAACCTGCTCGAGGTCAACGGTACTTTCCGTGCTGTCGGCAACAGCAGCATCGGCGGCACGCTGACCGTCACTGGCGGCATCGAGAACACGGCGATCGGCGCGACCAACGCCAGCACGGGTCGTTTCACCACCTTGGCCACGACCGGTAATGCGACGGTGGCGGGCACCCTGGGTGTGACCCAGGCGACCACCTTGGGCAATACGCTGACGGTCGACGGCGCCTCGACGCTCGCCGGCGCGGTCACCGCCAGCGGCGGCATCGGCACCACCACGATCAACGCGTCGGGCACGGGCACCTTCGGCGGCCTGCTGACCGCGAACGGCGGCGTCTCGACGACCACCCTCAACACCACCGGTGACGGCACCGTGGGCGGCGTGTTGCGTGCCGCGGGCGGCATCGAGAACACCGCCATCGGCACGATCACCGCCAGCACGGGCCGCTTCACCGATGTCGTGGCGACCGGTGCGACGACGCTCACGGGCCTGCTCACCGCGAACGGCGGTGTCGGCACGACGACTGTCACCACCTCGGGCGCTGGCATCATCGGCGGTACGCTGCGGGTCGACGGCGCGACGGAGCTGGTGGGCGCGTTGACGGTCAACGGCACGACCACCCTCGTGAACACGCTGAACGCCGACGGCGGGTTGAACACGCCTACCTTGGAGGTGACCGGCGGCGGCAGCGTCGGCGGCCTGTTCGAAGCGAACGGCGGCATCACGACCGCCACCTTGCTGGCCTCTGGCACCATGACGTTGCAAGCCGCGACCGGTGCCTCGATCACGCCGGCGTTGCAGTTCACCGACCTCGCCGGTGACAACTTCATCGGGTTCCGTGCGCCGAACGTGCTCACCGGCAACCGCGTCTGGACGCTGCCGGGCGCCGATGGTGACAGTGGCAATGTGCTCTCGACCGACGGCGGTGGCAACCTGGTCTGGGTCAACCCGGTCACCGCAGGCGCGGCGTGGACGCTGACGGGCAACGGCGCCACCAGCAGCGGCGGTCTGCTCGGCAACCTTCCGACGACGGGCAGCAACTTCATCGGCACCACCAACAACGTCGACCTGCGGCTCGTGACCAACAACCGCGTCCGCGCCATCGTCACGGCGGCCGGCCAGCTGCAGGCCAACAACGTGGCGCTCACGGGCGGGTCCATCGACGGCGTCACGATCGGCGCGAACAGCCCCGCCGCCGGTTCGTTCTCCTCCTTGAACGCGCAGAGCGTCATCGGCACGTCCCTGCTGGCGCTTGCCGCCACGGACGGCCCCATGATCCTGGCTGCCGCCAGTGCGACCGGCACGATCTCCCTCGCGACGGCCGGGAACAACAGGTTGGTCGTCGGTGCGGATGGCGCGGTCGCGATCAACGGCGCCGCCTCGGTCGGGGGCACGCTCGCGGTGACGGGCAACGCCACCTTCGACGGCGGGGTCGAGGCCAAGGGCGGCATCGTGACCAACACGCTGACGGCGTCCACCAGCCTGCAGGTGACCGGCGTCACCACGCTGACCGGCGCGCTCACGGCCAACGGCGGCATCACGACCACCACGCTCGGCGCCGCCTCCCTCACCACCACCGGTGACGGCACCATCGGCGGCGTGCTGCGGGCGACGGGCGGTATCGAGGGCAGCGCCATCGGTGCGACCACCCCGAGCACCGGCCGGTTCACCACGGTCTCGTCCGACTCGATCACCACGACCGGCGACGGACTCATCGGCGGCGAACTCGAGGTCACCGGCATCACGACGCTGCAGGGCGCGCTGTCCGTGACGGGGGCGACCACGCTCACCGGCCTGCTCACGGCCAACGGCGGGCTCCTCACCGACGCCATCACCACCGACACGCTCACCGCCAACGATTGGCTCGTGGCGCCGGAGCTCACCGCACCGCTCGTCACGAGCTCGGCGTCGCTGCAGCTCGCCACGGCCGGCGCGAGCAACTTCATCACCATCAACACGAGCGGTGTCGAGCGCCTGCGCATCGGCGGCGACGGTCGGGTCGGCATCGGCACCGGCGCGACCATCGGCGCGCAGCTGCAGGTCAACACCGGTCTCGCAGACACCATCGGCCTGATCGTCCGTGGCGCCGCTGGCCAGACCGCGAGCCTGTTCGAGGTCCAGGACAGCTCCGGCACCGGCCAGATCATCGTCGACGCTTCCGGCGCGATGAGCATCGGTACGGGCGCGGCCGCGACCGGCGGCAACAAGCTCGAGGTCAACGGCAACGTCCGGGTCACGGGCGATGTGGTCGCGAACAACTTCAACCAGTCCTCCGACGCCCGCTTCAAGACCAACATCCAGGCGATCACCGACGCGCTGTCGATCGTGCGCAAGCTGCAGGGCGTGTCCTACGACTGGAACCGTGCGGCCTTCCCGGACCGCGGCTTCTCGGCCCGGCCGCAGATCGGCGTGATCGCGCAGGAGGTTGAGACGGTGCTGCCGGAGCTCGTCTCCACCGACGCGCAGGGCTTCAAGTCGGTCAACTACACGGGCTTCATCCCGGTGCTGATCGAGGGCTTGAAGCAGCAGGCCGACCGCCTCGACGCGCAGGACGCGCGCCTCGTCACCGCCGAGCAGACGCTGGCGATGGTCGAAGAGCGCCTCTTCAAGGCCGAAGAGCAGGTCATCAAGATCGATGAGCGTCTCGGCAAGGCCGAGGCCTTCGTGGCGCGCTTCGAGCTCACCCGCGAGCCGGACACCATGATCGTGCTCACCCCGACCTTCAAGGTCCAGAACCTGACCGCCGACCGCGCCTACATCGAAGAGCTGCGTGCGGCGCGCATCGAGGCCGACAAGGCCCGCTTCAAGGAGCTGGACGCGGACGGCGCGGTGATCGACAACGTCGACGCGGCGCGCCTGCGCGGCCGCGTCGTCAACACCGGCGGCAAGGAGCTCTTCGTCTCCTTCGGCACGGTCGCCCCGTTGTTCGAGGCGGCCGCGGACGGCCACTACATCGTGTCGGTCACCGCTGATGACGGCAGCTTCGCGACCGCCCAAGTGGTCAACGCCGGTGGCGTGGTGCGCGTGGTGCCGACGGCTTCGCAGGGCATCGACGTGGTGGCCAACGGCAACTCCGTGGGTCTCGTGGCGCCCTCGAAGAAGGTCAAGGCCAGCTGGACCCGCACGGGTTGACCGGGATCATCCGCGTAGCCTTGGTCGATGACCAGTCCCTCGTCCTCGAGGGGCTGCGCATGCTGCTCGACACCATGCCCGCGATCACCGTCGAGTATGCGACGACACAGCCGACCGAGCTGATCGCCCAACTGCGCCGCGAGCCGGTCGATGTGGTGGTCTCGGACATCCGCATGCCGGGCTTCAACGGGTTCGACGTGGTGCGCCGCATCAACACCTGGGCGCGGCCCATCCCGGTGATCCTGCTCACGACCTTCGATGAGGCCAACCTGCTCGATGAGGCGATCGCCGTCGGCGCCAAGGGCTTCCTGCTGAAGGGCGCCTCGCCCGAGGACCTGCTCGCCGCCATCGAGGCGGTCGCGACCGGCGGCCAGTGGATGAGCCCGGTGGTCACGAACCAGGTGCGGCGGGCGACGCGGCCCGCCGAGCATCTCGGCGATGTGGTGTCCTTCGACACCACGCTCACCGAACGCGAGAAGGCGGTGCTGCGGCTCGCGGCGACCGGCCTCACCAACAAGGAGATCGCGCAGGCGCTCGGCCTCGTGGAAGGCACGGTCAAGAACTACATGAGCGACCTGATGATCAAGCTCGAATCGCGCGACCGCACGCAAGCGGTGATCCGCGCCATCGCGGCGGGCCTGCTGTAGCCGTCAGGCGTTCGGCGAGCCCTCGTCGGGCAGGGTGATCTCGAGTTCGCAGCCGCTGCCGCCGGTGGCGGCGT
>Ga0208596_1000623_pt1 | contig 10647 bp, 10 predicted proteins | sample LakMenEpi12Jul11_FD_150686 | JGI IMG/M metagenome (GOLD analysis project Ga0208596, IMG submission 150686) | Freshwater microbial communities from Lake Mendota, WI - 12JUL2011 deep hole epilimnion (SPAdes) | ecosystem: Environmental > Aquatic > Freshwater > Lake > Epilimnion/Euphotic zone ...
TTCCTACTCCCACAAAAGGCCAAATTAAATTTTCATCACTCACAGTATCCAGTAAATGATCTGCTACTTCCTGTAAATGGGGTATAGCTAATTTGAACTTTTGAATATCTTTCTGTATTGGTTGTTGTGGAATTTCTTGAGCTATATCAACCATTGCTTGGCAAAAATTACGTTTTAGTGTAGTGCTGAGAGATTGACGATTGAATAAATTACTAAAAAGTTGACCAATATCTAAAAACAAAAAGTTTGCCAAAGTGATCTTTTTTTGTGTAACCGTTGACAGTTTTTCTAACTTGACTTGTAAAAAATCATGAATTAGTTGATGTAATTGATAATGATCATAATTTTCACTTTGTAAAAGATGTAATCGTTCTAATTCAATTCTGGCATTTTCTAGACTTTCTATGTTTTTCTCCCGTGAAGCACTTTGAATCAATAACCAAGGAATGGGAGCTAAAGCAAATAAACTGAGTAGACAACCTAACTCTTGAGCAGAATAACTGATAATTTCCCAACTTAATTCAAAAGCAGCTTGAACACCACGAGTTATAGATAAAGTCCAAGTAGGGTCATGAGCATCAATATCAAAAGCAGGATGATTGATACCTTTAGCTGCTAATCTTCGCAACATTTCCGCGCAAGATATCTGACGATATTTGACATAACGACCAACCAATTGTAAAGCTAGTGGTAAACGACCTAATCGTTGACAAAGTTCCTCTGCTAGTGCTGTTTCTTGATTTAAGCTATCTTCACCAATTAATTTTGATAATAATGCCATTGCCTCCGGTAGAGAAAGGATTTGTAAAGACAAAGAACCAGATAAATCTAGTTTTAGTCTTGTTGTGATCAAAACCCGAAATTGAGATGATTGTGGCGGCAAATAAGGCTGAATCGCCGAATAATTTTGGACATCATCAATAACTAATAAAACAGTACCTTCTCGCCAACGTTGCCAACACCACTTTACTTGTAGTAATACATCAAAATCATCTGGGGGATTTAAACCTAAATGTGTGCGACAAAATTGAATAATTTGTAAACCGAGATTTTGATTTGTAGCCGACAACCAACAAATACCTCCCAGATAAGAATTTAGGAATAAATGCAGAAGAGAATATTGGGTAGCCAATTCAGTTTTACCGATACCACCCATACCTTCAACAGCAGAAATTACAGCATGATTGCTAGTTTGTAAATGTTGATGAATTAAAAATAATTCATTTTCTCGACCAACAAAATTTTGAGTATTACTATTAGGGATATTGTGGGGAAAACCTAGAGGTTTATCCCAATCATTTAAATTATTGACAATTTGAAAAACTTGAGTAATATCTCCCACAGAGATATCACCCCCCGCTTGCACATTTTTGAAAAGCTCTTGAACAACTTGAGGAAGATGATTTGTATTCATAATTAGAACTTAAAGGATGTTTTGAAAGTTTTTAATATTTAAACAGACCCCTTTCTAAACCTCTCCCCTACCAAAAGAAAAGCATTAAAACCCTCATTTTCTTGTAGGGAAGGCTACGGTGTACACACAAGTTACCGAATTACCATTATTCCTCAAATTACCCCACCCTAACCCTCCCTTTGCAAAGGGGAGGGAACTAATTTTTCCAGTTTCCCTCCTTTATAAGAGGGGATTAAGGGGGGTAATTTAACTTAGGTTTTTAGAGATAATGGATTTTATGCAATACTTTTCACACAATCTCTTAACCTTCTTGAATTAAACCACCTACATTAATATTATTAGCCTTAATATTGGTGAGCATTGCTTGGTCAACAGAACCACTACTTCCTGAAGTTTTTTGAGTGATATTCTCAGCTTGTAAATCACCAGTTAATTCAATTCCACTCAGAATAACCTGACGAATCTTAGGGTCTTGTGTTTTGAGTTCCTCAACTAGTGACTTAAGTTGAAGAGCGAAAGTTTCATCATTATCAATGTGTGTTTGTAATTCATCTTGTAACTGAAGTTTATTTTTTTCATTTGGATCTTTTTCAGCCCGAATTAATAAACCTTCCATTCCTTCCGTAGTTAACTTTTGTCGAATAATGCTAACCAACCTTGTAAAAGTATCTGCGACACCTTTAACTGCAAATTTTCCACCTTCTTTGATTGCTTCCGAGAAAAATAAAGAAACAATAACAGCGCCAGTGAGTGGTTCAACCATAAAAACTACCCCTTCTTAATTGTCAGCAGAACAATAACTACTCTAATTGTTTTATTTGTACCATAAATTGGGATAAATACGCGAGTATTATCCTAGATCAAATTAAAACTTCTGATTGAACTAACTAGAAATTGCAGAAAAAATTATCTATAAAAAAAGAGAACAAAAAAAATCCGCGTTTATCCGCGTTTATCAGCGTTCGATACTTTCCTTAAAAATAGTAATTAAATAAAATATTGCGTAAAAATTATCTATAAAAAAAGAGAACAAAAAAAATCCGCGTTAATCCGCGTTTATCAGCGTTCGATACTATCCTTCAAAATAGTAATTAAATAGGAATTGTTATATATCGTTAATTTATTTCCTGTTTCCTGTTAAGAGTTCCCTAAAACTAAAAAACTTCGTACCTAAGATTACAAGAACTGCTATATAATATTTGTATATTCTAGATAAGAATAATGATTAAGAAGCAAAGCCTCTGTAATAGCATTCCCAGTCAGAGACCGGGAACGAGGTAGAGGTAAAAATGCAAAATCAGCTATCTTTTTTTAGAATTATGGGGAAAGTGTTGCGGTGAATGATTTCCACTATTTGAGACACCACCAGAATGTAATTGTTTGCGACCATTAGTAATAATTTTTAGCATTTCCTGAATATCCTGTTCAATATTTGCCAGAACATTATCGGCATATTTATCAGCGCCGTCTTCGATTTCTTCAGCTTGAGAAATTGCAGTTTGACGCATTTCCTCTAATTCTTGCTGACAAGCACGACGTTGACGATCAATTTCTGCCAGAGTATCTTGCATCATTGTTTCACAATCTTGTTCAACTTGTCGCCGCAGTTGGTCAGCTTCTCGCTGTGCTTGCCTGAGAATATCACTTTCCGCCAAAATCTGCGCTCTTTTAGTTTGAGCTACATCGACAACCTGTTGACCATATTCCTCTGCTTCCAGGAGAATTTCATTTTTTTGTGCCAAAATAATTATTGCCTCTTGAAACACTGCTGGTAAAGACAGACGAATAAAATCAAGTTGTTCGAGTAATTTATCCTCATCAATTAAAGTCCGTCCCGTGAGTGGAATTCTCATACTAGAAAGAACCATATCCTCCAAGCGGTTGAGCTCTTCTTGAATATCCACTTCTAAAGCTGCTGCTGGGACTGAATTTCCAATGTGGGGGATATCATTCACGGACTCTCGCAGGGTAGAGTTATGTTCGTTGCGTTTGGATTCGATGCTAGAGATTTTTGGTTGTAGCATTGGTATATATCTAGGGCAATATGTGGGGGAACAAGATGATCAACAGAACCACCAAACCTGGCAATCTCTTTTACCACACTACTACTTAAAAAACTATACTCATTTGATGTTGCCAGAAAAACTGTCTCAATCTGAGTAGACAATGTTTTATTAGTATGAGCCATTTGTAGTTCAATTTCAAAATCAGAAACCGCTCTTAATCCCCGTAGCAAAACTTGCGCTTGTTGCATTTGGGCATATTCCACGGCCAACCCGTCAAAACTGTCTACTCCCACATTTGGTAAATGCTTTGTAGATAGACGAATTTGTTCTAATCTTTGCTCTACTGTAAACAATGGCCTTTTATTGGGATTTCGTAGGACGGCAACTATCACCCGTTCAAACAGACGACTACTACGCCGAATGAGGTCTAGATGTCCCAAGGTGATAGGATCAAAACTACCAGGATAAATAGCAATCACAATGTTATTTTCAGTGATTATATTGGCTGATTTTGTGCATAACTTCATTAAATCTAACATTTAATGTCCTAAAATTGGCATTCTGTCCAGATTAGTAATTTAGGAATAATATATTATGATTTTTTATGATCCTAAATTTCACACTCCTATAGGTAATTTTGTATGGTTGTGGATTTTTCTGCTTTACCCTTGGGGTTTTTATTTACTTCTCCCGGTCCAATTGTCGTTCAACTAGGACCAATTGTTATTCGCTGGTATGGTTTGTTAATTGCTTCCGCTGTATTAATTGGTGTGAGTCTTTCCCAATACTTAGCCAAACGTCGTTATGTGAACCCAGATTTAATTAGTGATTTATCAATTTGGTTAGTGATTGGGGCTATTCCTGCTGCTAGAATATATTATGTCTTATTTCAGTGGCCAGAATATTCTCAACACCCAGAACGGATAATTGCGATTTGGCAAGGAGGTATTGCTATTCATGGGGCAATTATTGGCGGTTTGATAGCTGCATTGATTTTTGCTAGAATCAATAAAACGTCTTTTTGGCAATTAACTGATTTGGTTGCTCCTTCATTAATATTAGGGCAAGCAATTGGCAGGTGGGGAAATTTTTTCAATTCTGAAGCTTTTGGCAGACCAACTAATTTACCCTGGAAATTATATATTCCCCCAGACCGTCGTCCTTTAGATTTAGTTAATTTTGAATATTTTCATCCCACTTTTCTCTATGAGTCCTTGTGGAATTTAATGGTGTTTGCTCTATTACTAACTTTGTTTTTTCGGGCTTTGTCTAAAAAACCACGTTTGAAAGTAGGAACATTATTTTTAGTTTATTGGGTATCCTATAGCTTAGGACGGGTTTGGATTGAAGGTTTACGCACAGATAGTTTAATGCTCGGACCTTTACGGATAGCACAGATGGTAAGTTTAGGAGGAATGACTTTAGGATTATTTGGTTTGGTCTGGTTGTATGTCTTTAACCGTTCTTTGCCTGATATTGTTACCCCCTTAAAGGGAGAAAAAAATGCCCCGGAGTAATTAATCTCCAGGGCTTAACCAGGGTGCATCTACCATTTATTTCTACTAGGCAAATTGGCTGAATCTGGAAGGGTACTAAGAAAATGCTAAAAGTTTTTTTCACGGGTTTAAAAGAGAAAATTTATGAGTGAATCTATTAATGTATTAAGTTTTTCTAAGTATCCAAATTTACTAGAGCCAGCGGTTTATATTGTGGGTGCAGGTCCTGGAGATCCTGATTTATTAACGGTTAGGGCGCAAAAGTTGTTAGCTGCTGCTGATGTGATTTTATTTGCAGATTCTTTAATTCCAGAACAGATTTTAGCTGTTTGTCGTCCAGATGCGGAAATTATCAAAACCGCAAATCGGACTTTGGAAGAAATTTTACCACTAATGATTGATGCTGTGCGATCGCATAAATCTGTGGTAAGATTACACTCTGGTGATCCTAGTCTTTACAGTGCTATTCATGAACAAATGCAGTTATTAGCGGATGCTAATATTCCTTTTGAAGTTACACCTGGTATCAGCGCTTTTCAAGCCGCCGCAGCTAAACTGAAAATAGAGTTAACTGTTCCTGGTTTGGTACAGACTATCATTCTCACTCGGATTAGTGGTCGTACTCATGTCCCTGATACTGAAGAATTAGCTTCTTTAGCAGCACATCAAGCTAGTTTATGTTTATACCTAAGTGTAAGTCATATCACTGAAGCACAAACCAAGTTACTGGAACATTATCACCAGGATACTCCGGTAGCAATTTGTTATCGCTTAGGTTGGCCAGATGAAAAAATCCGGGTTGTGACTTTAGCCCAAATGGCGCATTGTACTTATGAAGAAAAATTACGTCGGACTACACTTTATGTGATTAGTCCCGCATTATTGCCAGTCAGTGGTCGCTCATGCTTGTATCATCCTGAACATGATCATTTATTCCGTCCATCATATAACCTGGACTTAGCAAGGGACTTTTAATAGTTCTAGGAATAATTATTTTATACAATCTTCTGTTTGTTAATTTGGCACAGGAATACAAAATCCGTTCGCCCGCGCCTCTAGGTACATAATAGTATACATCTAACTTTGCATAACTGCATCTAGTAATAAGCCAGCCCCAAACCGAATAGGATCTGTACAAGGTAGCCCAGTTTCTGCTATAATTTGAGCGATCGCATTTTTTGCCTCTACTTCCCCCAAATTCCGAGTATTCAAAGCTATTCCCACCACAGGAACGTCATGAAAAGCACCCGCACCACTGGCAATAATTTCATACATCCGAATTACTTCCGGTAATGGTGGAATCGGTATATGCGGATTATTACGGTTGTGAGTTTGTCCTGCTTGATGCACTAAAATTAAATGTGTAGGTTGAGAACCCCGAATTAGCGGTAAAGTTGCTGTTGAACCAGGGTGTAAAAGAGAACCCTGTCCCTCAATTTGCAGAATGTCGTAATGTTGACCAAAACGCATTACCAACTGTTCCACTGCACCAGCCGCAAAATCTACCCGCACCGCGTCTAAAGCCACCCCTTCTCCTTCCAACATTAACCCAGTTTGACCAGTAGCCAAAAACTTAGAACGGATACCCCGTAACTTAGCCACCCGGTGTAATTCCAGACTGGTGGACATTTTACCAATGGCCATATCTGTTCCCACGGTCAATACCCGTCGACAGGGTAAAGTTTGCGCCATTCCTGATGCTACCTCTAAATTAGCAGGTTCTTTGCGAACATCCCAAATTAATTGTCCTGGGTTCAGGAGAGCATTTAATTCCGGTATATTTGCCATTGGTGTATGTAATCCATTTACCAAAGACATTCCGGCTTTGAGGGCATCTTTGATATCAAGCCAATAATCATCAGGAACAGCCCCACCTTTGGGCGCAATTCCAATAACTAGAACTTCGGGTTTATACTGTAAAGCTGCTGTTACAGATGCCACAATTGGCACATCTCGCTGAATACCTGTTAATTCGACTAAAGATTTACCTACAGTTTCTCTATCAATTATAGCGACAATGGGCGACTCACTGTAGCGTAAAATTGATAACCCTGTTTTTCCCTGAACTCCAGTAATTCCCTCATGGAGAAGAATTGCTATTCTTTGATTAAGCGACAGACGCACTATATTTCACTCCCAAACCAGGTAAATTATTCGGTAAAACTCGCCCATTTTCGACCACTGCACCGCTAAAAGGATCATCAATTAAATTTAAGTGACTATCTAAATCCAAATAATCAGCCAGTGGTGCAAGTTGTAATGCGGCGGTATTAGCAAGACAACTATCAGAATAACAGCCAAACATGATTTGTAAATTGTGGGCTTTGGCTGTATGCACCATTCGTATGGCTTCGGTGATTCCTCCAGATTTCATTAATTTGATATTAATGCCATCAACATAATTAGCTAATTGGGGAATATCGGCACTGGTAAAGCAACTTTCATCTACAAAAATTGGTAACGGTGAATGTTTTTTTAATTGGGCTAAATTTGCTTCTTCACCTCTTGCTAAAGGCTGTTCTACATACTTTATTCCCAAATCAGCTAACCAATTACACATATTTATGGCATTGGTTAAATTCCAACCTCCATTAGCATCAACAAATACATCTTTTCCAATGGCTTCTTCCCGGACTGCTAAGAGCATTTTTTGATCTGCTTCTATTCCTTCAGTAGAGCCTAATTTTACTTTTAATAACTGCACGTCCATAAATTCTAACCAATCTCGCGTCCTTGCCTTTGCACCTGCTGGGGAATTAATACCAATTGTTACTGATATTGGTACTATAGCATTTTTATTTAGTCCCCACAGTTGCCACAATGGCAAATTTACGCGCTTACCCAACCAATCATGTAATGCTATATCGACAGCCGCTTTAACTGCGGAGGGAATTTGCATTTGTTTTAATAGTGCCTCAATTTCCTGTCGTTGCCAAGGGCTAAAGGATTTAATAATAGGTATGATTTGCTGTAAAGTTTCTTGGATTCTCTCGGTAGATTGCCTGTGATTGCCTACACCAAAAGGTGATGCTTCTCCCCAACCTGTAATTTCTTCTGCGGTAATTTGTACCCAGATATTTGTTGTTTGTGCTGTTGTGCCACGACTAATTGTGAGGGGAAATCGTTTGTTGACGGTAAAGGTTTGAACATTGATTTGCATATAGGAGTTAAATGTTTCTTTGCGTATGGGTTTGATGATAACTTTATTATTCAGGTATAACTATAGTAATCCGATTTGATTGATGAAACTGGAAAAGGTGGATATCTTTGATTTATTCAATAATTTGTAAAACATGAAATGGTTGATTGTTGGTTTCCCATTTACGAATTTCTAAATAAAGCTGTGTTTGATGGAAGTAATTTTCTTCATAGGCAAGTAGTAAAAAATTTTCAAGAGTGTTCTTACGATCATCACTATTGGCTTTGACATCAATGTCCCGGTTAGAACCAATAGCCTTCCGTAAAGCAATTGATAAAATTTCCACTAAATCATGACCACAGCACACTTGCCAAGGATTATGGCTGCTGTTTTTCTTGTTTGTTAATCGTTTTTGTAAATCCTCATTGTCCAATGAGTAGGCTTTAGATTTATTCTTGACTTCTTTAATCAGTTCAATTTCACTAATTTGAATAGTTTGGTTATTAATGAAATTTTTGAATTCAATACCCTCAAATTTCAGATTTAATCCATCAGATTGAGATACCCAGCGTAAATAGCCAACTATAGTGCCAGATTCAAGTAATACGGTTCTTAAATCTCGACCAAATTTGATAATTTTCTCCTCTGAACCAAACATCACAATTACTTTATCAAAAGCGGGAGACTTGATTAACATGGTTTCGAGGTCATGAGTATCGGTGCGAAGTAGATTAGGACTTGTGACAGTTGTATTTTGCAGGTAGTCAAAATCTGCATCAACAATTGCTAGAACTCCCTGAAAATTTAATTTTTCCAAAATTTCTAAAATTTCAATAGCACACTGCTTACTGGATGGTTTTCCCGCAGTAATTTCCAAGTGACAAGATGACTTATCAATAAATCGTTCATAAAAAACTTTGTCAGAACTTCCTTCTACTAATATAAAAGTCCCTGAATAAGTTTCTCTTAATTGTTTAATTTTGTTAGCAACACGGTCAACGGTTAAAAATTCTCTCATTTTACCGGACCTTTTAATTCAACTGTTAAATCCCAGCGGTCTTGTATGATATCTGGTGAATGAGTAGCTATGAGAATATCTAAATCAGCAAGCTTTGTAATCTCTTGCAAATCCTTTAAAAACTGCACTTGCCAACCTACATGAAGAGATAATTCAGGTTCATCAATCAAAACTAAGGAATTAGGTTCAACTTTGAATAGTAGTTCATACAAAAGCACTAATTCATGTTGTTCACCTGATGATAAATCAGTTGGTGATAGAATTTTTGAATCAGATAAGGAGGAATCATAAAGTGTTGTAAAAATGAATCCCTTTTCTTTGCTAAAATTTATCTCTTTATAGGAAAATTTATTATTAATAATCTTCTTCAATAAATTAATTTTGGTCGCTATTTCATTAAAAACATTGAGCTTTTTTTCTACATCTTCAACATATACGGATAAAGTATTTTTTGTACTTTCATCTATATCTTGTAGTTGAATTTGAAACTCCGAATCTTCATCTTGCTCTAAAAGACCTACTTCTATCAGACGAGAACGAGTTTCTTCAAGTTCATTAAGTTGATTACGCAGTTGTTCATCTGTTATATCTGATGATAACTGTTGTTTTACTACCCTCATGGGAAAAGTTCTATCAAGAGATTGGGAAATTGTTCCATATTCTTTAAACTTATCTTGCATTAAAGTGGCAATATCAGAAGAATATTGAGATACAGTTGACACTTTTGAAGATATTTTATCCTCTGATTTAAAACGAAGATTAGGCGCAAACTTTAACAAACGTTGCGATTCTATGAGGTGAATATGAATGTTGTTCTTTAATTTTTCTAGCCAGTCAGGTTGTTCTGGAGATATCAACTTTAAGGGCAATGAATCACCAAAACGCTCTAAAACTTCTTCTAAAGAAAGACTTTCTTTAGTAGGCTTATAGAGCCATTTTTTCGTAGCTATTCGTTCTAATCCTGGTATAAAATTATTGATAACACCAATTGGGAAATCTTTTATCTGAGGGCTACTATTTGGATCAAAAGTAACTATATCTAAATTGGGTTGATAAAAATTGACAATAAAATTATTTTCAATTTTATCATAATTGTTAGTGTTATTGATGATCTCAATATGACTACCATCATCAAATTCAATGCAAAATTTACTAACCGGAATAGTTCGCAATTCCGGGTATCGGGAGTTAAAAAAAGCATTTAAAATTCTCAACATTGCTGTTTTTCCAAAACCATTAGGTCCATGAATAACAGTGATTCTATCATCCATATTTAACGGAATTATATGATCAAAAATTCCAAATAAGCCGCTAACCGAAATTTGCTTAATTCGCATAATAATTAACTCTCATGTTCATAAACTTCACAATGATGATAAAAAGCATCAATATAATCTGTTAAATCATCTTTCCAATCCCAATTTTCTAGCCAATCACCCTCTATATCATCAACATAAAGATGAATATAATCTGAACCAGAAGTGTTGAATGTTAAGATTTTGAGGATTGTGTCCAAGTTGTGCATTGGTATTGGTGATACCAAATTTTATCAATTAATGACTCTATTCTCAATA
>Ga0208596_1000627_pt1 | contig 10616 bp, 11 predicted proteins | sample LakMenEpi12Jul11_FD_150686 | JGI IMG/M metagenome (GOLD analysis project Ga0208596, IMG submission 150686) | Freshwater microbial communities from Lake Mendota, WI - 12JUL2011 deep hole epilimnion (SPAdes) | ecosystem: Environmental > Aquatic > Freshwater > Lake > Epilimnion/Euphotic zone ...
GGCGCTGTCGCCCGGCTGCAAGCGCAGCGTGGACGCCGCGTTGATAAGTTCAGAGCCAGACGGGTCGATAGTCAAGTCGCCCTGCCCGCCGTTGCGGACCTGCACAAACCAGCCGTCGCCAGCCGCCACGGCAGTCGGCAAGTTGAGCGTGCCGAGGCCGCCAGTCCAGACAAAAATCTTGGCGCGATCAGGGGCCGTGAGAGTGTACGGCGTAATGGAGAAGTCAACGACTTCGTAATTCTGCGCGAGGGTCGACCCAGTCGCGATCAGACCAGCGCCAGCCAGCGCTGCGGCTTGGGCCTGCGCCACGGCAGCGCCGTAGCGGAACGTGCGCCAGACACCGCCTACGGTGGTGTTGCTGATGAGGTAGCACTGCCACTGCTCACCTGCGCCGATGCTCAGGATCGCGTTACCGGCGGCGTTGTCGACGGTGATGGTGTCTGGGCCGAGGTTGTTGAACAGGATTGTCTGGCCGACGCCGACTGACATCGCGTCAGGTAAAGTTATCGTGTAGGGGCCGGTTGGCGTGACGTCGATGATGCGGGCGACGACGTTGTTGCCGGTGGTGGCCTCAAGCGGCCACTCAAGGACGATGTCGCTGGTCAGCGCAAGCGGGAGGTACGATACGTCTGAGGGGTAGATCGTCGTACCGCCGAAGACTTGAGTGAATGACGTGGACATTATTACGCCTCCTTGCGCACGGCGGATCGGTCTAGGATTTTGGCGAGGTCTTCGCCGTTCAACATTGCCGCCGCGCGATCGTACATGCTCTGCCAAACTGGGATGCGTTCGTCGTTCTTGAGGAACGGCGTCGCTTCAACCAGCGTGCCGTAGAGCAAGAGCTGCGGGGCGTATTCGGTGATCCAGTTCGTCTGCACGCTCTCGTCGAGCAATGGCGGCAGTTCGTAATACAGGATTTCGAATGGGTATGCTGCGTCGGGTGTCGGCGCAAGCAGCCAGTGGCTGTAGTCATAGTCGCTGTAGAAGATGGGCGTGTCCGTCTCCAACGCGTTCGGCCAATAGGACCGCAGATATTCATAGACGCGGGAGAACAGGATTTTGCGGTCGTTTCCTGTTGTGCCAGTGCCGATGTTAATCGACACCGTGTCGCGCCAGCGATCAGGCTTGGGGTAGACGGACTGGCCCGCAGAGAGCGTGCCAGTCACGACGTTGATGAAGCCCTCGACTTTAAGCTCGCGGGCGATGCGACGCTCTGCGAGATTGATTAGACGAGGGATTTGCTCAAAGACAATCGGGTCGGACGCAAGCGTGTTGCCACGCTCAAGGTAGCGCTGCACGTCTTGTTTCAACGTCGTGAATGTCATCGCAGTGGCCATAACGTGCCCCTATATCAGATTTAGCGCATAATAACAGCCTTCGCTGCGACTGTCGAAGATATTGTTCACCCAGCGAGGTATTGTGAAAGCAGAGTGGCGAGCGTGCCGACGAGCGCGAGGCCGCCAGCAATCTTGGCTTTCTTGCCGACAAGTGGTTTAGCTTCGCCGTCCATCGGCAGGATCTTGCCTACGGCTTTGTTGAGGATCGCCTTCTCGGCTTCTTTCTGGATAAGTTTCTTCAAGTTCATAATCGTTCTCCTTATAACCAAGCAGCGTATTTCTTGGTCTTGGCTTTGCGGTCGTCGAGGCCGTGTGTGCCCCCGTTGATCCGCTTGGTGAGTTGCAGAATGGCAGCGTCGTTGATGCCCTGATCGCAGATCGACCACAGCTTGTTTGCGTCAAAGAACCACAACGCGCTTTCGAAGCCGAGTTCGTTAGCGACGATGTCTGGGTTGTCTAACACCTCTTGTTCGCGCCCGATGTACTTGCCGAACGCGCGGTAGTTGTTCTTCCCGGTGAGTTGGAGCGGACCCCTGCCCCGGTATTTCCAGCCCTCGCCTGACGCTTCGTCGCCGTTGCCCATGCGGTTAGCGTAGACGCGGTTGGCAATCTTCTGCGGCTGACGCTCATAGGCGCGGGCAAGCGCGTCGGTCGGGAAGTACTTCCCGAAGATGCCGCGCAGACCCTTCGCGCCGTAGTTCAGGTTCTCGCTAAACGCCTTGAAGTTGCCGCTCTCATGCGCCGTCTGGGCGAAGAAGTGTGCGGCGCGGTTCTTGTTGAGCTTGAAGTGCGCGCAGGCAGCCTTGAGCGTGCCGGGGCCGAAGGCACCATCTGCATGGCAGCCACATTTACTTTGAAGGTTTATAAGGCTCACTTGTCTTTATCCTTGTTCCAAAGCTCAAAGAGCGTCTTGATCTTTTCCTCAACCACGCCAAGCCGCACATCCATCTTGGCGAGGATAATCGTCAGCGTGATGAACGCGAGAACGATAGGCCAAAGCTGGCCGATCATCTCAACGGTGGAGAGTTCGCCTGCCATTACCGACCCGCAGAGCGCCAGTCGGGGAAGTCAGCCTCATCGACCACGCCGTCGCCATTGGCGTCATAGCGCAGGTCGTTGCGATACTTTTCCCACGGCTCCATATCGTCTTCGTCGTCCACTTCAGGCTCGTCAATGAAGACAGTGCCCTGCGGGTCGCTGAATGGCTTAGGTGCTTCTGGTTGCATTTCTGGTGTCAGTTCAAGCGGCGCTTCTGGCTCAGGCTCTTTGTCCCGTGCATTGGCGTTAAGGCTCAGGCCGCCGAGCAGCCCGACAAGCGCGCCGATGATCGTCTGGAACGCAGGGTTTACCATCTCAAGGATAGCAGTGCTGTCCACAACGTCGTTTGATACGAATAGGCCAACGGCCAGCGCCAGTACGACCACGAGGATAACTGCCGACAGCGTGACGATTGCCACGCGGATAACAAACTCGACGGTGTCGTTCACGCCATCTTGCCTGCTTTCAAAACTATTTAGGAAGCTCATCTTCTTCTCCTTCGATCTTCTCTGGAGGCTTCGACGTCATTGAGCCGCTGCCCTGCCCTGCCATAAGTCCTGCCAATGCCCCGACGATAAAAGTCGCTATCGGGTTAATCAGCTTAAAAAACTCAGCGTCATTCGGGGACTGCCCCTCCATCGGCTGCGATACAAACACCAGCGAATATAGCACGGTCGCCACGATGAACGTGAGCGTCAGTGATAACACAATGCCGACAATGAAACGTAGCAGTTCCTCTGGCGACCATTCACTTCTCGGCTTCATTCTCTTCTTCACCCGTATCTATTAACCACTCAGTGCAGTAGCCCATCGCAATGCAGCGAGGCTTCTTGCAGAGTTCATCCTGCCAGTTCGCGGGATCTTGACAGTCGTACCGATAGCGGTCTTCGCAGCCCATTAGGGCCAACGCCGCGAGGGGTAGCAAAAACCACTTCATCACCGATCCGCCTTGTTATCCAATTTATCTTCGATCCGGCGAAGGTGCGTCATCACCTCGTCGAACTTCTTGTCAATGGCGTTGAACCTCTCTTCACCAAAGCCAAGGCGCGCCTCCATGAGGGTAAGCCTGTTGTTGAGGTTGACCCAGACCGTTATGAGGCCGCCGATGAAGGCCAGCACGGTGACAATGGTGTTGATGTCAAAGTCCATTATTTCAGGTTCCGCAGCTTATATATGGCGGTCAGATACACTTCTGTGACGCCATCGACCAAGTTGGCCACTGCGCGGTTGCCCTTGCAGACGGCCTCGTGGTTCTCCTCGATCCAGTCCGCATCAGCCTCTAGGAGCTTCAGCACGTCACGCTCAGTCACCTTCGGGGCTGGTATGTTCCCGATGAGGCTGAACGCGCCTTGGTAGGCTTCTACGAGACGGTCGATTGCGTCGATGACGTCGTCGTAGAAGCGGCCCAATGTCTTGTGCTTTGCGAAACTACCATCACCCTTGGCGCGCCAGTGCTCAAAGTGCGCCACGTTGCGTGCGTAGAACACGCGGCTGATGAGTTCCTCGATCATGTTACGCGCCGGTTGGGGCGAGCTGGGCGTTTGCTTGGCCCATGATCTTGCGCAGCAGCGGGTCAGATACCTTGTGCGGCAGCTCCTGCAATGCGGCGAGGACGAGGTTCACGTCGTTGACCAATAGGTCCAACTGTACGGTTGGCTCCTGTGGTGCGGCCTGAGCCTGATTGTCTACGTCGAGGTGGTCTAGTTCTTTATTCATGCTGTCTCTCCTTCAGTGGTGGGTGGTGTTGGTGTCGGGGTTGGTTCTTCCCACGGGAAATCGCCATTAGGGACGTCCACTACTGGGTCTTTGATTAGCGCAATCTGCTTGTTGATTTGCTCATCGACGTGATCCTTGTAAGAACCGACAACAACGGCTTCTATCCAACCAAGGACATCGGCTTCTGTCAAGTCTTCATAGGGGATGAACGTAGCAGGGTCTACGGTCGTGAGCGAGAACGGCGTAGCGCCGTTGAACGTGCCGCTGTCGCCGTCCTCGTCTGTGCCGGTGCAGGTCCATGTGGTCTGCACGACGACGTTGTCGATGTCGAGAGCGACATCTGTGGTTTTCTTCAGGGACGTTACCGCCCAAGTGTACGTAAGTGCCATGTTTACTTTCCTTCCAATTCGGCCACGCGGGCTTCGAGTTCCTTGATTGCTTCTATTAATACACCAACAAGGTTACCATAGGCAACAGAGAGCGTGTCGTTGTCACCCGTGCCTTGATGAACCGCTTGCGGCATCACTTCCAACATCTCTTGAGCGATAACGCCGACACCAGCTTCGCCGGTATCTTTACGTGTGTATGTGACGCCGCGCATCTTACCGACGAGACCAAGCGCGTCACCAATGGTCTCAACGTCCTTTTTGAGACGGGCATCTGAATAGGCCGTGACGTTTGCTGTAGCTACAACATTTCCAGAGCTATCAATCGTCATGGTGATGGAGCTAGAATTGTTGCGGAAGTAGTGAATATTAGCGTTATAATAATTATTCGGGTCGGCGGTTCCACCAAGCCACAACTTGGTCGCCCCATTAACGTCGCAAAACTGCGTCCATACGCCGCTATCCAAAATAATGGCACTGTTGCCAGATGAATGTTGAATGCCAGCAGCGCGGACAGTGCTAAGGACCGAAGTGCTGTTTGGGTCAACGAAGAATGCAGTGTTGTTATAATCGTAAAAGATAGGCGCACGCATATCGCCGATGGCGCGCATACTTGGGTCAAGCGATGCTTGAAACACGCCGTTCTGGATGAGCATTAAACCGTGAGTAGAGAGGTTTGCAGCAGGTCCGCCAGCACTGGGATACGAGAACCAGAGGCCGTATGCGCTGGCTAAACTGGTCCCATCTGCGTTGCCTTTGTACGCATCGCCTAAAGCCCAAACAAGCTGGTAGCGCGTTGGCGAGTATGTACCAACAATACCAAGACCGTAGTTACCAAAGGTGTGGAAGCCTTGTTGGCCGGAGGTGTTCCAGTTAGAAGTGCTGGCCCCGTCAAAATAATACGCGGTGTTATTGATGTCATACAAAATAGGCAGGTATGTGGCCCCATTGGCATACGTAGTAAATACGTCACTACCGGCACCGTTGCCGATACGGAACGTCAAGCCCGATGTGGTTCCGTTGTCCCAGTTAAGAATAACAGCGTTTCCAGCGGTTGCGTTCAGGTGGAGGTTAGGAGTTAGGCGAATTGCCGAGTTAGCAGGGCTGAAGTTATTGATTGTGGCTATTGAACCTGCCAGTAGCAGTTGGTTCAACCTTGTGTTGCCATTGGGGTCAATATAATAGCTAGTGTCGTTGCTGTCGTAGAAGAAGGGTGCACGGACGTCAGCAGTGACAGAAAGAGTGCCGCCCATCGACATTGTCATACCGATTGCCGACGCTACGCCAGCATAACCGGGTGTAGCCGATCCCCACCAAAAACGATTGGAGGTATCAATACCGAAGCCCGCGCCAAGTTGACCGGCGCGGGTTAGGCCGTAGTAGGAATAGTTGTTACCATCAGTTGCGCGTGTAACCGCTATCTTACCGTAAGGATCATTTGTTTGCCCACTATCGTAAACGCCAAGATTTTGGGTAAGCAGTGTAATTAAACTCGACGTGCTGGCCGGATCAATGAAAAATCCAGTGTTGTCGCTGTCGTAGTAGATTGGTGCGGAAATGCTGTCATAAACACGGACGCGATAGTCGCCTTCGCCTACCGAAAACAGCGTAGCACTATTGGTAATTTCCTTAAAGCGGAAGCCGCCATAGGCATAGTGGGCGTAAAAACGCTGGCCCGTGTACCACTTGAAGTCGAGTTTCGAGTAGTTGCCCCCGACATTCTCCATGTTGGTGGTGATGTGGTAATTTGTTGAGGCATCGCCGCCCGCCGAACCGAAGTACAGCTTACCAGTAGCCGCAGCGTCATAAGCCAAACCGCTTCCGTTAGTCCCGACAATAAGCGAATTTAAAGAGGAAGTAGAAGCGAAGTCACCGTAATACGCAGTGTTGTCACTATCACGGAAAATAGGCGCACGGAAATCATTGGCTGTGACAAAGTTTCCAGTGTTGATATTCATTGCAACCGTGCCGGTGCCGGTTACGTCTGCCGAAGACCCGTTGACCCAGAAGTACATACCCGCAGCGGCAGTCGTGTAATCGACGCCGATACCTGAATATTTAACGTTTGCGGAGTTAAACACCAACACGGGGAAAGTGGACGCAAGCATCATGTTGCGGTTCCAACCAGCCGTCATCGCCGTGCCGCCGCTATTTACCAACGTGCCATTGAGGTTCGAGCCGCTGGCTGGGTCTAAGTAATAAGAAGTATTGTTGCTGTCGTAGAATATCGGCGAGCGGATATCGGTATTTATGGTGACGTTGCCATAGTTAACCGCCATCTGCTGTTGCCAGCTACTGCCGTTGTTCGCCCAGTGAGCAAGACCGCCGCCAGAAATGGCATCGATAGCGCCGATGGCAGTGCCACCGTTGGTCCACCAGACAGACGGCACGGTGCCATTGCCGTCGAAGGCCACGACACGATTTGTGCCGCGACCAGTAATGACGTTGCTAAAGGTTGTTCCTGCGGGTGTGAGGTTGCCGTTACCCGCGTTCAACGCGCCTTGTGTAGTAAGAGCGTTAAGGTTTGAAGTGCTGGCCGCGTCGATGTAATACCCTGTGTCGTTGCTGTCGTAGAAGATTGGCGCACGCATATCTGCAAGTGCAGTTAATGAGCCACTGTTGGTCAGGTCTAGAGCCGTGGCGCTATCGTTAGAGTTGCGAACACGTAGACCATTGACGGTCGTATACAGATAATTAACGCTGCCTGAATTTGCAAAGAACGGAAAGCTACCGATGTTGTTATATACGTTTGCAGCAAAGGTCACGGCTCCAGTGAACGTACCCCCAGAGATGGGCATATAGTTGCCGGGGGTGAAGTTACCGGCGTTCCAGATAGAATAGTAGCTGCCGCCGACTTGTATGTACGCCTCATTGACGCCGCCGGTACCGAGGATTGTCTGCCCAGAACCGCCGCCACGGATGAACTTGGTGCTGTCGCCTAAGTTGATCTGATTGAAGTTAGACGTACCGGCCATATCGGCGTAGAAAGCAGTGTTGTTGCTATCGTAGAAGATAGGCGCACGCATATCGACAGCGGCTATGACGTTGCCGCTGGTGTTGATTACGAAACGCTCTGTTAGCGTGCCAGCAACAAGTGTATCTACCGAAATTCCACCGCTAGTGCTGTCTGTATTATTTGTCCGTATACGGAAGTATCCCGCGCCAGAGGTGGGAAATACAGAGCTATATCGCCCGATAAGCACATCACTTACCGCACCAGCCGTGATAGCGCCGTCGCTAACCGTTAACTTTGTTGTTGGGGCAGCAGTGCCAATCCCGACGTTGCCGCTACTATTGACAAGCAGTCTGGTTGCCGCAGCCGTTGCGTCATATAGCAAAAACGGAGAACCAGATGTCGAAGCATCGTTGATGAGACGCCACTCACGGTCAGTCGTTTTTAGGATAAAACGAGAATACCCAGTGCCAGTAGAGGCCGTTGTCTCAGCAATAACGTCCGAGTTGCCGAAGGTAGCAGACACCGAACGGATGATACCAGTAACATCCAGCTTATTTGCGGGGCTGGCAGTACCAATCCCGACGTTCGTACCATCGTCGTACACCACAGACGCGCTGACAGCCGACGTGCCGTTACCCTTGAGCAGATAGCCCGAAGACAAGGTCGTCGCGCCTGTGCCCCCGTTGGCGACGTTCAGTGTGCCTGCAAGTGTGATCGTCCCACTGCTGGTGACTGGGCCGCCCGATGTGGTCAGGCCAGTGGTGCCACCGCTGACGTCGATGCTGGTCACGGTGCCTGCGCCGCTCGTGGGCGAGGAGATAGTGAAGTTCGGGTACGTGCCCGTCACGGTCGTAGCGCCAGATCCTGTCAGCGACACAACCTGATCTGGGGCGGTGTTGGTGACGGTGATGGAGCCAGAGGCCGTGATGGGGCCGCCAGAGACGCTGACGCCAGTTCCCGCAGTCAGGTTGACGCTGGTGACGGTGCCGGTGTTTGACGTAAAGCCAGACGGATTGCTCGCGGGGTACGCTCCGAGGTTCGTCAGGGCCGTCGCCGCGCTCGTCGCACCTGTACCGCCATTGGCAATGGCAAGTGCGCCAGACGTGATTTGCGACGCAGCGATAGCGATTGCAGATGACGAAGCAGACGTGAGCTGGCCCTGCGCGTTGACCGCGATGACAGGCACAGAGGACGCGCTGCCGTATGTCGATGCGCTTACGCCTGTGTTCGTGATGCTGAAGACCGTGCCAGTCAGCGTCAGGCCAGTGCCCGCCGAGTACAGGACCGGCGCGGCGAACTGCGTAAACGTAATCGGCGTTGTGCCGACAGTGATCGGCAGCGGCGTCTGCTGCACCCACGACGTGTTGGACAGCGTCGATCCCGCCGTGACAAGGAAGAAGTCGCCCGCGTCAATCTGGTCAACGCCAGTGCCTGCGCTGTCGAAGTCCGTTGCGCGTGTCAGGATGTACGGCGTCGAGCCGCTGCCGACCTGCGTAACAACGTAGACGCCGTTATTGGCCCCCGCCGCCTCGTCCTTGACCAAGATGCGGTTGCCCGCAACCACGGCCACGCCGTCGACCGAGAGTGCGCCGTTGGCATTGGCCGTGAGCGTCGCGCCGACGCCAGAAGCGCCGTTGTTGTACGTGTTGGCAGGCAACGCCGCAGCCGTTGCCAAGCGCACGGACTGATGGAAGTTGATGCCTGACGCGATACTGTCGGCATATGCCTTGTTGACGATGTCGGTGCCGTTGACTGGCGACGTGCTGATTGTGCCTGTGGTGAGCGCAATCGACGTGATGTCGGTGTTGGCACCAGAGGCCGCCGCGCTGAGGTTTGTGCGCGCCGTAGCGGCCACGCTCGCGCCTGTCCCGCCATTGGCGATGGCGACGATGCCCGTGACGTTTGAGGCCGTGCCGGTCGTGTTCTGGTTGAGCGTCGGAATGTCCGCCGCAACGATAGCGCGGAACGTCGGCGTGCCTGCCGAGCCGTTCGGTGCCGCAAGGACCGTGTTGGCCGTCTGCGACGCGAAGTTGGACGGCAGGACGGCAAGCGTCCCGCCAAGTGTCAGCGAACCTGCGGACGTCACTGTGCCGCTCAGGCTCAGGCCGCTGACGGTGCCGGTGCCTGAGACTGACGTCACCGTACCTACGTTAGATGTGAAGCCCGAAGGGTTGCTTGCGGGATACCCACCTAAGTTCGTTAGAGCAGCGACTGCGTCCGTTGCGCCAGTACCGCCGTTGGCGATGGCAAGCGTGCCGTTGAGGGTCAGTGTGCCCGCCGACGTAACTGGGCCGCCGGTAAACGACATGCCCGTCGTGCCGCCACTGGCATTGACGCTGGTCACGGTGCCTGCCGTGCTGTCGTTCGATGTGATTGTGAAACTAGGGTACGTGCCGGTGACAGTCGTCGTGCCTGCGCCTGTCAGCGCCACGACCTGATCGGGCGCAGCGTTGACCAGAGAGCCGCTGGCGAGCGTCAGACCATTGCCGACGGAGATTTCCTCCGCAGCGCCGACTGATGCCGTAGTGCGGCCCAGAAGCCGCCCTGTGGCCATCGTGAGGCCGCTGGTGGTGTATGCGCCCGGCGCGACGTAATCAATGCCTGCGGTGGCCGGAAGCATCTCGGTACCGTTGCCTTTAAGCAAGCCGCTCACGGTCGTCGAAAGCGTAATCGCGGGCACCGTGCTTGCGTTAGCAACCGTTCCGGCAAAGCCGTTGGCGGTGGTAACAGACACCGAAGTGACCGTACCTGTGCCTGTGATCGTCTGCCAGAACGGCGGAGCCACGCCACCGCCAGAGACCAACACCTGACCCGCGTTGCCAGCCGTAGGCGTCAAATTCAGCCGGTCGTTGCTGGAATATGCGATGGCACCGACAACAGGAGACAGACTGTTGCCGGTGCCGCCACGGGACAAGGGGAGCACGCCTTGCGTTTCCGTGGTGTCGCTCAGGTCCACCGCAGGGTGGACGTGATCTCCACGCGCGGCAACAGTCGAGACACCGGGGGAACCGGGACCGAGAGGCTCAGGCGTTGTAGATGAAAAGATTACAGCGAAAGAACGGTTGGCGGAAAGATCTCCGCCGCCGGTCAGACCCGCGCCAGCCGTGATTGTGCGGCTGGTGGGGACGTAATTTGCAAGCACGATAGGTGCGTTGATGTTATGCGCGTCAGGGTGTGCACCTT
>Ga0208596_1000630_pt1 | contig 10595 bp, 9 predicted proteins | sample LakMenEpi12Jul11_FD_150686 | JGI IMG/M metagenome (GOLD analysis project Ga0208596, IMG submission 150686) | Freshwater microbial communities from Lake Mendota, WI - 12JUL2011 deep hole epilimnion (SPAdes) | ecosystem: Environmental > Aquatic > Freshwater > Lake > Epilimnion/Euphotic zone ...
TTTCCGATCTGATGAGGTACAAAGTTGAATGATAAAACTCTTGTGGTGCGGGCATCTTGCCCGCTAGATATGTACCTTATAACACCGGGAATGGCTGTATGATATGTATAAGAATAACTTATCTGGAATCTTGGTAAAAATCTTAGTGACAACAGCCTCAAAAACTCACGCTGGGTTTCCAGTGGAAAGTTAGCGGAGGTGGGGAATATCTAAGATAATTTTTGAATAACGTTTAGATACAAATATCGAGGCCGAAAACTTTATCTAACCCTCTATGCACTTAAAAATGCAGGATTTATATCGAACATTGCTACAGAACCTTGAAAAGCATTAATGCTTTGTTGCTTTTTTGTGGGAAATTTTACTTCGTAAAGTTTGGGATCTCTCACCTAGTCGCTAAGAAGGCCTTTTTGTTCTTTTGGAGTATACATAATATTTCTGGGGTTTGTTAAGTTATGTAAACTAATATAACAAGATTGTTAGAAAGTGTCAATAGATTATGAGAGATTTTTAATATAACTTAGTAAGAAAATAATTGATGATATTGATAAGGACTGCTTATGTATGATCAGGGAAGGAGTCTCCCTGACAGCAAGCATAAAAAAACTACCCGTGCGGTTTTCCAGTGGGAATTTAGCAGGGGTGGGGGGGACGTTAATGTATTTAGCTGCAAAATGTTTTGCTAGGTTATATAATACTTATACGCTAATATATTGATTAGTGTTTTTATAAAAATAATTACTAGTTTTTAATAGAAATTATTTAGGTTTTGATCAATTTCAGAGGGAACAGGAAAAACTCATGTTTAAAAGAGATTGAAATAATGACACTGTTTTTTCTCGTGCTACGCATCTTTTAAAAACATCTTTTTTTTTGACTGAGCTTTAAACTAGTGCAACTTTTGTCTATTCCCTGTTCCCTTTTTTGGTAATAGAAATGAACTTGGAAATGGGATTGTATCAATAAAAACAATATTTCCATAGAAACAGAAAATCATTTAATCATCAAAAATCTGAATTTCATCAAGTTGATTAATTACCACATCTGCACCCTGAACATTATCTGCTCTACCAATCCAAGTAATACCAATACAACCAGCAGCTTTAGCATTACGGGCCATTTGCATATCACCGACAGAATCACCTACCATTAAAGTTGCCCCTGGTGCTACTCCCAAAGCTTGACAAGCCTCTAAAAACAGTATTGGGTCTGGTTTACTAGGGCCATCATCAACACCCTTTTCTAGTTGTAAATAATCGCTTAACTGATGAATCCTTACAAATGTCTGGACTTCTTGAGTCGTTGCTGCTGAGAGAATCCCCAATTTTAACCCCGCTACTGACAAAGACTGTAATACCTCCAAACTACCCATAAATAAAGGTGAAGGAGTTTTACCAACATATTGATCTGCTTCTTCTAAAGCTTGACAAGCAATTTTTAAAGACTCAAACCATCCCCTACCAGTTTCCGCAATGTAAGCTGCTGCGGCAATTTCCGTTTCTCTACGACTTGCTACTGATATTAAACCTGCTGGATCTAAAAAATTACCATTAATGCCAAAAGCCATTAACAATGGTTCACCAATACCGGGAATTTGCGCGTCTATCATCCGGCTGATTTTTTGTCCTAATGTTCTTAAATATGACTCAGAATCTTCTAAAGTACCGTTTTTATCAAATAAAACTGCTTCAATATTAGAAAACGCAACGTCTTTACATTTAATAGTTACCAAAATATCCCACCTTACTCATATTAATTGCTGACTTTAGATTGTAAGTAAAAAAAAAGAGGGTTTTCCCCTCTTTGTCATATACTTTAACAATCCGAGTTGTAATTACTGAAAATTATCAATCTATTATTCAATAGCTGGGGGGATCTCTTCTTCAATTTCTGTTGCTGGGGGAACTTCTTCCTCAAGTACAGCTTCCGCAGGTGCAACGTCTCCAGCTACAGTTTCCACATCCGTAGCTTCCACAGGTGCTGCTTCTACAGGTGTAGTAATACCCTGCTGTTTGGCAAGCAATTGTTCCCGATACTTAGCTGCCATTTCTTCGGCCTTATCGTAAACCAAATCACGGTTTTTGATCATGTCACCAGGTTCGGGTTCTAACTGTTTAGTAGACAGCGAAATCCGTCCCCTTTCAGCATCCAAATCAATGATCATTACTTTCACTTCATCATTGACATTGAATACACTATGAGGAGTATCAATATGCTCGTGGGAAATCTCAGAAATATGAAGTAATCCGCTCACGCCACCAATATCAATGAAAGCACCGTAAGGTTTGATACCGCGAACAGTACCGATAACCACTTCGCCAACTTCCAAGCGGTTCATCTTGCGCTCAACTAGTGCCCGACGATGGGAGAGAACTAAGCGGTTACGCTCTTCATCTACTTCTAGGAATTTCAAGGGCAGTTCTTCGCCTACCAAATCTTCCTTGGGTTTGCGAGTGCTAATATGAGAACCGGGGATAAAGCCGCGCAGTCCTTCAATTCGCACTAATGCACCACCACGGTTGGTTGCGAAAACACCAGAGCGGACAGTAGCATCTTCTGCTTGTAGCTGTCGTACTCGCTCCCAAGCCCGCATATACTCAATCCGACGAATTGAAAGGGTGAGCTGACCATCTTCATTTTCATCGGTAAGGATGAAAAATTCCCGCGTTTCGTTTGATTGTAAGACTTCTTCCGGGGCATCAACCCGGTTAATAGACATTTCTTGTATGGGTATATATGCTGCGGTTTTCGCACCTATGTCAATCAGAGCGCCGCGCGGCTCTATACTGAAAACTGTACCCGGTACGACATCACCAGGGCTGAAATGATAGTCGTATTTATCTAGTAGAGCAGCGAAATCTTCGAGAGTAAATCCAATTTCTGTAGCGGTTAAATTCTGATTGACCATGCTAATGTGTTCCTGGTTCTAGTCTCCGTAAAGGTTTTGTCATAAATTGAGTGTATAAGTGAGCAGTCGTAGAACCGTCTGCACTTACATTTCTGTCTTATCCTAGCTTAGAATAGCTAATCTTAACACATATCAACTTCCAGATATAACATTATATCATATTTAGAGAAGAGGGAATGGGTAATGGGTTATAGGGAGCAGGTGATATCTGAGTTTTAATTCCCACATTCCGCACTTCATTGTGTAGTACAGGCACGAGTGTAATAAGTAGCAGAAATAATTTAAATATAAACACATAACTGGTTAGTAATAAATGTAGGCGGTAATATAATGATTGCCAACGAATTCAAATTAATAAGGTGTTGACAATAAATTCAGGAGCAAAAATGAGAGAATGAATCTGAATTAAATAAAAATACGAAAAAATATGAATAACCAAAAATAAGAATTTGAGAGTAAAAACTTAGATCACTTAGGAATATTTTGAGACGTTTTAAGAACATCAGCCCATTTCGGAGCATTGCTTTTAGTTGTTTTCTTTAATTGAATCTTGAACCGGATGCGTGTTTTGTTTAATTTGGAGAAGTTGTATCTTTCAACAACAGCGTTTTGGAGAAAGGTTTCTCTTGAGTTGGGAATGACTGCTTGTAGCATATTGTTTTGGCAATCATATTATTTGATCACTCCCAGATAAGCGTTAGCTTTAAATTGATAGCTACAACCCAAATTACGATTTACTATTCGTTGTCGTCTTTTTCTAAAGGTAAGTCATTTAATAAAAATTCAGTTGATTTTATCAATTTAATCTCAGTTTGACGTTGTTCTTTGATTATAATGAAAGCTTCAATGATAGGATTTAAACAACGTTGTGCATCTTCATATCCACGTTTTTCTAGTTCTTTTATTCTTTCATAAGTGAAATCAAATGCTGTATCTAATAAGTTTACAATTGGTAAGCCTTGTTTAGTAATGAGTTTTTCTGGTCTAATTTCAATAATTATTTGATTTGGAAAATCGTACCGATTCCAAGTTTCTCCATTATCTAAATGAATCACAATTGCATGAGTGCATCCCTCATTTACTAAAGCTTTTAATGGTATATTATCCCCTAAAAATCCATCAACATAAGTCTGTTCATTAATGTTTCGACTAGGAAAAGCTAAAGGAAGGGCAGCACTAGCCAATAATAAGTTGTAAATAGTTTCATTATCTATACAGTCTTGTACACGAAGCCAATGAACATCTGTTCCTGTGCGGGCGCGAACTAAGTTAATTAAAAAGCTATAACCAAGACCAGGAATTTCTAAGGAAGGAAAAACTGTAGCCCATAATTCTATTCCCTTGCGGAGTTCGTTGGCATTGACCGCTTCCCGTAAAAGTTTATCAATGGGAGCAGGATCAAAAATTGCCTCACAATCCGGGAATATTCCCTGTTCTATAAGAATATCAAACATCCATGTCTGTAATTCTGATAAAAAGGGACGAACAGCACGATTGATAATCGTACTTTTATTAAGGCGTAAAATCTTTGTTTGAGCAATTTTATACCAAAATTCATTAAGACGCTTTACTGCATCAGGAAATGGGCGATAGGAAGACAGAACAGCACCATTGAGAGCGCCAATGCTAGTTCCAGCAATCATATCTGGTACTAAACCTAGTTCAGCAATATATTTTAATGCACCAGATTGATAAGCCCCTTTAGCTGCACCACCAGCTAGTACCAGTCCAAGTTTTTGTTTATGAGTTTTCATGGTAGCATTGCTAGACAATCATTTGCAGTTTCTTCTACTACAGCAGTTATAAACTGTCGTGCATCTGTAGTACGGAAAATGGTATCAATTTGATTATTACAGAGAGCGATCGCGCATTGAGCAGGTTTATTTGGTCTTGCTTGTTCGGGAAGTGTTGCTAATTCTAATGTTGTACCAATGACAAATAAATGAGGTATATTGACTAATCTATGTTGGGGAATTGAACGAATTTCCAATAACCCCGCAGTTAATTCTCTATCATCATTTGTCATTGCAGCCCAAGATTGATCCAATAAATCGCTAAGTCCGAAGAAAGTTGTTTCTGGTAATTGTTGCTTATTTGAGTTATGAGTGAGGATTTCATTTACTAATAAATCACGATAAAAGTTCTGTTCGTTTGTGTCTTTTCTCTCTAATTCATACATTATTACATAACTACTAAATACTTCCCTTGCTAATAATATTATTTGCAGAGCAAAAGGTAGTTTAGTATAAGTTTTTCCTCCAGTCCAATTAGAGACAATTCTCTTGTAATCTTTTGCTGCGCGAACTTCTGCTTCTACTTTATCAACCCGTTCAGTTAATTGATCAACTTGCTGACAGATTATTGTAAACCTTTCACTTAATTGATTAATTACATTGTCTTGTTTGTTCCATCTTGTTTGTTGATTCCGAATAATATTACGAGCTTCCAATAAGGAAGTTTGAGTAATTTGTAGTGCAGTTTGACTAATTTTCAACGATTCAGTAATTTCCAAAACCCATTGATATAGTGCTTCTTGCCCAGTGATTAAGTTACCATCCAATAGAATTTGACGATTATTATCACTTCCATCAAGCTGAGAAATTAGATTGCCCAACCATCCTCTATTTTTACGATAGAGAATAATATCCTTATTTACTTGAATACCATTGATTAGATCAATTATGGCTTTATCTCCAACAATAGGAACTCGGCGTTGGATTTCTTCAAGCTTTTGAGTGGATGGACTAATGGATTTATGATTAGACATTATCTACCTTCCATAAATTGTTGAGTGCGTTCTAGATAGGAATCAGCTTTTTTGATTGTTGCTGTAGCATCTCGTACTATTACAGACAGTTCATGTACCAATTTTTCCTTTTTTTCTTTGCTAAGTTTTTGGTCATTTTGTGCTTCTCTTAAACTATCTCGATAGTTACGAAGATAAGTATCGAGAGATTCAAAAAACTTATTTATCGTATCTTGAAAATCTTCATCTAAATATTTACTAATTCCTTGATTAATTCCCTGAATACTATTATCAATTGATTGATTGATTTGATTGACTAAATCTTTCAAAGAAACAGTATAGTAAGCTTCTTTCTTAATGGGTCTTTTTCTCTGTTCTGGAACTTCAACTGGAACTATCCATAGCCAATGCCAGAAGCGTCGCTTTTTTTTATACACTGTTTCGTAACCCTGATCTACATCTCTAGTTTTGCTATTAACACGGGGTTTAGCTACATCCAAATCATCAGAAAGACTAGGTTGAGGTAATGATAAATCTACATTGAAAGCTTCATTAAGTCGTGTACGCGCTCTTTCGATAATTGGTTTTGTTTCTTGATCTAAAAAATCAATTAATCCTAGACGTGCTTTTTCAATTTCTATTCCTGTTATATCCCTAACTGAAGATAATAAACTTTCGGATCTTTGTTTAGCCCAAGCAATTGCTTGATTTGCAAATTCTTCAGCTTCTACTTTGCTAGAAAATTCAAATATACCAGTAGTTTTATATTCTAATTGGGACTTTATCCTTTGAGATATCCATTTAGGAAATAACTCAAATTTACCAATTTCTGTTAAAAAAATTCTTCTAGCATCTATATCAATTTTTTGAATCAGACCACCGCGATCATAATCTTCTGCAATATAATAATCTTCAATACTGACTTGAGATTCTTTTTTAAGAGATTCAAGAATTTCATTCAGATTTTCTTGGAGATTTGCTCTGATATTTTCTACTTTTTTAATACGATTACGGCATAATTCAATATGTTTTAAATCAGCGTCTAAAGCATTAACTTCATTTTCTAATTTTTTCGCATCTTTAGAAATAGCACTGCTACGCAGTTGTAGTTCATCCCGTAGTGCTATTAAATGATTGCGTCCAAGATTTAAAGCTGATTTCATGGTTCTAGGTGCAGCACTTTCCATCAGTGCATGAATAGCTTTTTCTAAAAATGGAGCAAATCCTGAATCTTCCCAAAGATACTGAGCTTCTTCTTGTAAGTCTTCTATGGTTGCTTTTTTTAATTTTTGTTCCCATCTTACCCCTAGTGCTTGCTGTGCTAATACTTCTGCTGTTTGCATATTTGCTATGTCAATACCAGGATTTTGTTGTAACTCCAGCATGAATTTAGCAGCAAAAAAAGCGCGTCTTGCTGAAACTTCAAAAACTCTATCTGTATTATTCGATTCACTCAGTTCTAGGTCAGAAGCAACAAATTTTTGTACTTCTTCTGAAGTCATGTCACCTTTTATGCGTTGGTCAACTTTGTTGACTAATACATATAAATTTTCTCTACCTAATAACTCTATAACTGGCTTAATTTGTTTTTTAACTTCTTCAGCCGCTTTATTATTTAACTGTGTGAAGTCAAGCACAATCAACACTATCGAACTTCTTTTCAACTGTTCCGCGACTACTGTTGCTAGTCTTAGATTTTCTCCTGCTTCATTAGGTCCTGGTGTGTCAACAATAACTAGATTACCAAGTTTTTCTGTTTGTCCTGCTGTTTGCGATCGCCAAAATGGTGTTTCAATTCTAGGAACATCCATAATTTGACTGAGAGGATCTTTGGATGGTTCTAAAATGCTACACAAACGAACTACATCATTCAAACCTGTCAGAGCTTTAATTATTTCTTCACGCCCAGAAATTTTACTACGAGACGGAAATCCAATGGTATCTTGAATTTCTTTCAACAATTCCATTAAATGAGGATATTGAGCTATTTTTTCTTGTACTTGCTCAGTTCCTAATGTTTGGGTTTTTTTCTTTAAAGCCAGAATTGTCTCTTGGAAAACAGATAAAATTTCAGCACTTAGGGTTAGAGTTGGTGCTTCTAGTTCAGAACTAAAAATAATTTCAGTTGGCAGGGTTGTCATTGCTGCATTACGACTAGGCAAAATATCCTGCCCAACAATCGCATTAATGATTGTAGATTTACCTGCTTTCATGGGTGCAACAATTGACATCACCAATTCCAGGTCTTTTACATTCCGTTCTGCTTCTGCTATTTCCTGCTGAAATTTACCATATTTTTCACCACTAGAATCAGAACTCAGCGCTGTACTAGCGCGATTCATCAGCGAGCTAATTTGCTGTAAAATATCAATAACATCGCTTTGTAAATCTTCGATATTTGGTTTTAGTGGTTTAGAAACCATTTGTTTATACCTCTTATTCTGTAAAATTTAGTACATTTAATACTCTTTATTATAAAATAAATGTACCAATAGTATGATTACTGAATCAACATTCTATTATATTTCTTAATATCCGTTGCTACTATGATCAGTAACAACGGATATTATTAGCATATATTCCCTGACAAATGGGGAATAACTAACTACTTATCTTTCTTCTCAAAACGGGGGGGTTCGCGGAAGGCGATCGCAAAAAAGAGAACACCGATTGCGAGGGTCAAAATCAAGATGTAAGCAACACTTTCCATATTTTTCAGATCCTGCCTATTGAGCCAGTAATTTTAGTTAACCAAGCCGGGGAAAAAGCATGAAGTAGATATTTTCTACTTCACACCTCATCCAAGTTTTAAGCTTCGTTACGGACACGAGTTGACTTGTCGCCCACTTTCTGGAACAGACCCCATTCAACTTGTTCTTCTTCAATTTCCACACCGGCAAATACATCACGGTAGATAGTCCGTGAACCGTGCCACAAGTGACCAAAGAAGAATAATAAAGCGAATACAGCATGACCGAAAGTAAACCAACCTCTAGGAGAAGTACGGAATACACCGTCAGAATTTAAGGTTTCTCTGTCAAATTCAAAGATTTCCCCACCTTGAGCTTTCCGGGCATACTTCTTAACATCAGCGGGGTCTGTAAAGGTTTGACCATTCAGATTACCACCGTAGAAGCTGACAGTCACGCCAGTTTGTTCAAAGCTGTATTTAGATTCTGCTCGACGGAAGGGGATGTCAGCGCGGACAACACCATCTTTATCGGTCAAAATTACTGGGAAAGTTTCAAAGAAGTTAGGTAAACGACGAACTGTTAATTCCCGTCCTTCAGCATCTGTGAACACAGCGTGACCTTGCCAAGATTCAGCAATACCATCACCTTTCACCATTGGACCTGTACGGAATAGACCACCTTTAGCGGGGCTATTGCCAACGTAATCGTAGAATGCCAATTTTTCAGGAATTCGCGCCCAAGCTTCGGTCAAAGTAGCGCCATCGGCAACACTGGTTTGTACACGACGCTGAATTTCTTGACGGAAGTAACCTTGATCCCACTGATAGCGGGTAGGTCCAAACAATTCAATGGGGGTAGCAGCGTTACCGTACCACATAGTTCCAGCGACGACGAAAGCAGCAAAGAATACTGCCGCGATACTACTGGAAAGTACGGTTTCAATATTACCCATCCGTAGGGCTTTGTAGAGCCTTTCGGGCGGTCTAACTGTGAGGTGGAATAAACCCGCGATAATACCGACTACACCCGCTGCAATGTGGTGAGCAACAATACCACCTGGATTATAAGGGTTAAATCCAGCCGGACCCCATTCTGGTGCTACTGGCTGAATACTACCAGTGATTCCGTAAGCATCAGATACCCACATTCCTGGACCAAAGAGTCCAGTTTGGTGGAAAGCGCCAAAACCAAAACAAAGTAAACCGGATAAGAACAGGTGAATACCAAACATTTTTGGCAAGTCTAGGGCAGGTTCACCAGTGCGAGGATCTCTAAAGAGTTCCAAATCCCAGAAAACCCAGTGCCACACCGCAGCCAAGAATAATAAACCAGAGAGAACGATGTGAGCCGCAGCAACGCCTTCAAATGACCAGAAACCGGGGTCTACTGCTGTACCACCAGTTACACTCCAGCCGCCCCAAGATTCGGTTACGCCTAAACGTGCCATAAAAGGAAGTACGAACATCCCTTGTCGCCACATGGGGTTAAGAATTGGATCACTAGGGTTATAAACGGCTAGTTCGTACAATGCCATTGAACCCGCCCAGCCAGCTACTAAAGCTGTGTGCATTAAGTGTACGGAAATCAGCCGACCTGGATCGTTCAGAACGACTGTATGTACTCGATACCAAGGTAGTCCCATTGACTATAAGCCTCCTGGATAGTTATGTTTACAAAGCAATTTTCTTACAGAGGTTCTGCATGGTGGAAACCGCCAATTAGAGGAATCTCTAAGTTTTTTTATTGCTGATTTTGAGTTTGACAATACCGACCCACTACCACAGATTTAGGTCTCTGTCAAGAACTAGCTGTGGAAGTGTTTGGATAATCGCTAAACAAAAATGAGAATATTTTAAAAAGTGTAACTATTGATGGCACGCTTTGCAAGTGTTTACATCTCTGGGGTTACATAGATTGGGGCTTAAATATTGCTACTAGTCTCTAGAAAGGCTGTTTATAACCTGATCTATCGGGAAGTCCGAAGTTTTTTTAAGTCCACTATTCCAGGATACAGGATAAAACTAAATTGGGGTTTTACATAAATATCCCAGTAAGTGTAAAGCTCAGTTACAAAGCGTGCTGAGATACAAGCGACAAGGATGGTTTTAAGAGCCTTAGTTGACATACTCACCGACCTGAAGGTGCGGTAATTCTTGACACTTCAATGAAACACGCCACAAGTGGTCTTATCGTCCCTCCATGTCCGTTTAAAGTCTCCCAATGCCATAAGGCGACTATGACCAAATTT
>Ga0208596_1000631_pt1 | contig 10590 bp, 9 predicted proteins | sample LakMenEpi12Jul11_FD_150686 | JGI IMG/M metagenome (GOLD analysis project Ga0208596, IMG submission 150686) | Freshwater microbial communities from Lake Mendota, WI - 12JUL2011 deep hole epilimnion (SPAdes) | ecosystem: Environmental > Aquatic > Freshwater > Lake > Epilimnion/Euphotic zone ...
CCCGCCGGTGCCACCGTTCGCCCGCAATGCGCGCTGGTCGGTCCGCGAGGCGCCCAACACCTGGGACGAGATCACCACCTACAACAATTTCTACGAGTTCGGGCTCGACAAGACCGACCCCATGGAGAACGCGCAAGGCTTTCGCACGCGCCCGTGGAGCGTCGAGATCGCGGGCGAGGCCGAGGTCACGGGCAAGTTCACCCTCGAGGACATCCTGAAGCCGCACGCGCTCGAAGAACGCGTCTATCGCTTCCGCTGTGTCGAGGCGTGGTCGCGGATCGTGCCCTGGCTCGGCTTCCCGCTCGGCGATCTCATCAAGCGCTTCCGTCCCACCTCGCGGGCGAAGTTCGTCGAGCTCACCACGCTGCTCGACCCCCGTCAGATGCCGGGGCAGCGCACCGGCGTGCTCGATTGGCCCTATGTCGAAGCCCTGCGCATCGATGAGGCCATGCACCCGCTCACGCTGATGGTCGTCGGGCTGTACGGCCGCTGGCTGCCGAACCAGAGCGGCGCGCCGCTGCGGCTCATCGTGCCCTGGAAATACGGCTTCAAGAGCGTCAAGTCGATCGTCCGGATCCGCTTCACCGAACGCCAGCCGCGCACCAGCTGGAACATCGCGGCCCCCGAGGAATACGGCTTCTTCGCCAACGTGAACCCCGCCGTCGATCATCCGCGGTGGAGCCAAGCCAAGGAACGCCGCATCGGCGCCGGCCTGTTCGCGCCGCGCATCGATACCCTGCCGTTCAACGGCTATGCCGCAGAGGTCGCGGGCCTCTACCGCGGCCTCGACCTGCACCGGTTCTATTGAACCGGACCTGAATCGATGTCCGAGCCACCACGCGCCCGGTCCATCGCGATCCCGGTGCCGCCGAAGCTGCTCGTCTTCGTGTCGGCCGCAGCCCCGCTTGCGCTGCTGCTCGGCGGCGCGACCGGCGTCGGGGGCCTCGACCTCGGCCCCAATCCCATACGCGAACTGACCCACGTCACCGGCAAGACCGCGCTCAACCTGCTCATGCTCACCCTCATGGTCTCGCCGATGCGCGCGATCACCGGCGATGTGCGCTGGCTGCGCTTGCGCCGGATGCTGGGGCTCTTCGCCTTCAGCTACGCCCTGCTGCACTTCGCCGTGTACGCGGTGTTGGAGCTCGACCTCGATTTCAGCGATCTCGGCCGGGAACTCGCGAAACGGCCGTTCATCTGGGTCGGCAGCGCAGCCCTGCTCGCGATGTTGCCGCTCGCGGTCACCTCGACGGACCGTTGGATGCGACGGCTCGGGCGGCGCTGGACGATGTTGCACCGCCTCGTGTACCCCATCGCGCTGCTCGCGCTCTGGCATTACTACTGGCAGGTCAAGGCGGACATCCGCGAGCCGCTGGTCTATGCGGCCGTGCTCGGACTGCTGCTCGGGTGGCGGGTCTGGCGCGCGCGCGGCGCGCCGGTCACGCGTGGCGCGGCCTTCAGGCGAACAACCAGCTCGGAACGTGACGCCAACCGCCCGTGAGCTCGCGGTCGAGGGCGCGCCAGCCTGGGCAGACCGACTCGACGGTCTGCCAGTACACCGGTGAATGGTTCATGTGCCGCGTATGCGCGAGCTCGTGCAACAGCAGATAGTCGAGGACCGGCGCCGGTTGGAAAGCCGCGCAGACGTTGAGGCTGATCACTCCCCGCCGCGAGCAGGACCCCCAGCGGGTGCGCTGGCAACGCAGGTGGACGGCGCGATAGGAGAACCCGTGCTGCGCGGCGAGCTCCGCGACGCGCGCCCCCATCGGCTCACGGCAATGCGCCTTCAGCCATTCCCGCAGCGCGGCAGCCATCGACGCACGGTCACCCGACCCGCGCAGGCTCAGCAGTCCGTTGCCCAGAGCCGTAGCGCGCGGCCCGCCGCGCCCCCCGGCCAGATGCAGGCGCCAGTGCTGCCCGAACGCCGGCAACTCGACCTCGCGCGGCGGGAACGGCGCTGGCGCGAGTGCCCGTCGTTCGGCGACCCGCGCCTCGATCCAGCGACGATGTCGCGCGACGAACGCCTCGACCGCCTCCGCGGAGGCGCCACGCGGCAGCACGATCTCCACCCGCCCGTCGAGATGCACGCGCGCAGACATGCGCCGCGCCCGGGGACTGGTACGCCAGTGCCAGTCCTCGAGCGTCTCGGATCGCACCTCCAAGCCCGCTGTCACACCCTCGTTCACCTGCCGGATGATAGCCGCCTGCGGTAGCATCTGCCTTGCATGGCCCGTTACTTCAAGAGCGACAACACCGCCCCTGTGGCGCCCGCCATCCTCGCCGCGCTGACCGCGGCCAATGAAGGCTATACCCGGGGCTACGGCGATGACCCGTGGACGCTGCAGCTCGCCGCACGCTTCAACGAGCTCTTCGAGCGCGAAGTGCGCGTCTTCCCGGTCGCGACCGGCACCGCCGCCAATGCATTGGCGCTCGCCACACTGGTCCCGCCGTACGGCGCCGTGCTGTGCCACGAGGAGGCGCACATCGTGCGGGACGAATGCGGCGCCCCGGAATTCATGTCGGGCGGTGCGCGGCTGCAACTGCTTCCCGGCCCAGGCGCCAAACTCACGCCCGCGGCGCTCGCGCGCGGGCTCGACGACCTGCCGACGTCGGTCCATACGGTGCAGCCGCGCGCCGTATCGATCTCGCAAGCGACCGAGCTCGGCACGGTGTATCGCCCCGATGAATTGCTCGCCTTGAGCACGCTGGCCCATGGACGCGGGCTCCGGGTACACATGGACGGCGCCCGTTTCGCCAACGCGATGGCGTTCCTCGGCTGCTCGCCCGCCGACGCCACCTGGCGATCGGGGGTCGACGTGCTCTCGTTCGGCGCCACCAAAAACGGTGCGATGGCCGCCGAAGCGGTGGTGTTCTTCGACCCCGCGCAGGCGGCCGATTTCGAGTTCCGGCGCAAGCGTGCAGCGCACCTCTTCTCGAAGATGCGCTACGTCTCCGCGCAACTCCTCGCGTACGTCGAGGACGGGCTCTGGTTGCGTCTGGCCGCCGGCGCCAACGCCCATGCCCGACGCATCGGTCACGCAGCAGGCAGCCTCTTGCTGCACCCTGTGGAGGCGAACGAGGTCTTCGTCCGGCCGGGGGCAGCCGGTATCGCCGCACTGCGCGCCCAGGGCTTCGAGTTCTACGACTGGGGCGCGTCCGACTCCGGCGAGGCGCGTTTCGTGGTCTCCTGGGACCAGAAGGAGGACGACGTCGCCGCGCTGTGTGCCGCCTTGGGCGCGGCCTCGGGAACCATCGCGGGAGCCGCCCCAGGGGAGCCCGTCGCCCCGTGAACGGAATGTCGCCGCCCGGATTGATCGACATCGGCATCAATCTCGCGCACGACAGCTACGACGTCGACCGTGAAGCGGTGTTACGCCGCGCGCTCGAAGCAGGCGTCGAGCAGTTCATCGTGACCGGCGCCTCGGTCAGTGGCACTCGGGATGCGATCGCGCTGGCGCTTGCGCTGCCGCAGCGGCTGACGGCGACCGCAGGTTGCCACCCGCACCATGCTGTCGACCTCGACGCGACCGCCTTCGCCGAGCTCTCCACGCTCGCGCGAGAACCGCAGGTGGTGGCGGTCGGTGAATGCGGCCTCGATTACCACCGGAATTTCTCCTCGCCCGCGGAGCAGCGCATCGCCTTCGAGCGCCAGCTCGCCCTTGCCATCGAGTTGCAAAAGCCGCTCTTCCTGCATTCGCGTGATGCCCATCGGGACTTCATGGCGATGTTGCGCGCGGCGGGCGACAGCCTGCCGCCCGCGGTGCTGCATTGTTTCACCGGCAGCGGCGACGAGCTCGACGACTGCCTCGCCTTCGGTCTGCACATCGGCATCACCGGCTGGATCTGCGACGAGCGGCGCGGCCTGCACCTGCGGGACATCGTCAGCCGTATCCCGGAAGGTCGCCTGATGGTGGAGACGGACGGTCCGTACCTGCTGCCGCGCGACCTCGACCCCAAGCCCGCCTCGCGTCGCAACGAACCGATGCACCTGCCGCATGTCGCGCGCGCGGTCGCCGCGGCGCGCGGCGAGGACTTCGCGGAGTTCGCGCGCCACACCACCGCGACCGCCCGTCGTTTCTTCGTCCTGACAGCGCCCCAGGAGCCTCGAGACCCATGACCCTCCTCGACCAAGAGACCTTCGACACCATCGCGCAGGAATGGCGCGAGACCATCGTGCCCACGCTGTGCGAGTACGTGCGCATCCCCAACAAATCGCCCGCCTTCGCCCCGGACTGGGCGGCGCAAGGGCACATGCACCGCGCGGCCCATCTCCTCGCCGACTGGTGCCGCAGCCAACCGGTCGCCGGCATGACCGTCGAAGTGCTCGAGCTGCCGGGCCGTACGCCGGTGCTCTTCATCGATGTGCCGGGCGAGATCGATGACTGTGTCCTGCTCTACGGACACCTCGACAAGCAGCCGGAGTTCACCGGTTGGGAAGCCGGCCTGTCGCCGTGGGAGCCCGTCATCCGTGACGGCAAGCTCTATGGCCGCGGCGGCGCCGACGACGGCTATGCCGTGTTCAGCTCGCTCACGGCGATACGCGCCCTGAAGGACAAGGGCGTGCCGATCGCGCGCTGCGTGGTGTTGATCGAAGCCTCGGAGGAGAGCGGCAGCAACGACCTCCCCGCCCACCTCGAGTCCTTGGGCGCCCGCATCGGCGAGCCCTCACTGGTGGTCTGCCTCGATGCGGAGTGCGGCAATTACGAGCAGCTGTGGTGCACGAGCTCCCTGCGCGGCAACCTTACCGGTGCGCTGCACATCGAGGTGCTCCGTGAAGGCGTGCACAGCGGCATGGGGACCGGCATCGCTGCCACGCCATGGCGCATCGCGCAGGTCCTGTTGTCGAGGCTCGAGGATCCGCTCACCGGTACCGTGACGCTGCCCGGATTGACCGCGGACATCCCGGACGTGCGACGCGAGCAGGCCGCGCTCGCCGCATCCGTCCTCGGGGACGAAGTGCGCGGTCGGCTCCCCTTCGTGCCTGGCGTGCAGCCCCTCAGCGACGATCCCGTGGAACTCCTGCTTGGCAGCCATTGGCGCGCCACGCTCGCGGTCACGGGTGCCGATGGATTGCCGCCTGTCGCCCAGGCCGGCAACGTGCTGCTGCCGCGCCTGTCGCTGAAGCTCAGCCTGCGTCTGCCACCGACCGTCGACGCCGAGGCCGCCGCGGTCTCGGTCAAGCGGACGCTGGAGCAGGATCCGCCCTACGGCGCGCGCGTGCGTTTCGAGATGGATTCCGCATCCGAGGGTTGGCATGCCCCCGTGTGCGAGCCCTGGCTCGAGGCGTCCATGCAGCGCGCCTCACAGAGCGCGTTCGGCCGACCGATGCTGTACACGGGGGTCGGCGGCACCATCCCCTTCATGGCGATGCTGGGACGCCGCTTTCCGCGGACGCAGTTCATGATCACCGGCGTCCTGGGTCCGCTGTCGAACGCGCACGGACCGAACGAATTCCTGCACCTCGCCTACGCCGAGCGCATCACGGCCTGCGTGGCGCAGGTGCTGGGCGATCACGCCGTACGTCCGCGCTGAGCCGCAGGTCCGCCACGACGGGGGGCGGGCGCGGGGGATCAGCCTGCGCTGGAGAAATTGCTCGGACGCAGCGCCGCACGCAGGCGTTGCCAAGCCTCGCGCCAAGGTTCGACGGTCGCCTCGGACTGCGCCCGATCCCCGGGCGTGAACGCACTGTCGAGGGACTCCTCCGACATCGTCAAGCGTGGCATCCCCTTCGGGAAGTTCGCGCGCCGGGTGAAGATCACGCGACCTTCGACCGGGATCTCCGCCGCATCCCCGACGATCGCCTTCACCGCCGCGATCCGATCGTACAGTCCCGCTTGGGGATTGCCGAACGTGAACCGACGGGCATCATCCATGACGGTCCATTCCGTCATCGCGTCCGAGCCGAACACGTTGCCCGTGACGTCGCGCAGGTCGATGATCAGCACGCCCTGCGGGGTCAGCATCAGGTAGTCGACGTGCAACGTGCCGCCGCCGCCATCCGGCACGAGCACGTCGCGGACGAAATCCACCGACATGCCGGTGATCCGCGCGAGCCGCATGCGGCGTTCACGGCGCGCCCGATACCAACGCCAGACGAACACGCCGAGCACGCCGACCAGCACGCCGAGCAGCACGGCAGCAGCCGTCAAGGCGCGCGGATCGATGGCCCCGAGATCGATGTCCAAACCGATGTTCAAGCGCCCGCCCCCGAGGCGTCACCACCGGCGGGCGCAGACAACACCGCGCGCAGCGCCGCGTAATCGGCCGCGAGCGGCTCCACCTGGGTCGGACGGTCGAACAGGTCTTGGAGGGCGGACGGGACGGGCACGGTCAGACCCAGCAAAGGCTCGACGGTCTCGGGGAACTTCGCCGGCGACGCGGTTGCCACCAGACACCAGCTCTTCGCCTGGCGCTCCTCCGCAGAGAGCCGGCTCCAGGCCTCGGCGGCGACGGCGGTATGCGGGCACCAGCACTGGTCGAATCGCCGATGACCGTCGCGGATGCGTGAACGGATCGCCTCGTCATCGACGCTCACGGCGCGCACCGACGATCGCAGGTCGTCGAGCGCGGGATGCAGGTCGCGCAGGCGCTCGAGGTTGGAGGGATTGCCCACGTCCATCGCCGACGCCAAGGTCGCGACGCTCGCGCGCGGCTCCAGCACTCCGCGTTCCAGGAAGTCGGGCACCGTCCGGTTCGCGTTGTGCGCCAGGATGATGTCGCCGATCGGCAGCCCCATGTGCCGTGCCCAGACACAGGCCACCGCGTTGCCGAGGTTGCCGCTCGGGATGATGTACGAGAGACGCCCGCCGGTCTTGCGCCACTCGGCAAGGCTGCTGGCGGCGTAGTAGACCGCCTGCGGCAAAAGACGTCCAAGATTGATGCTGTTGGCCGACGACAGACGCCGGCGTTCCGACAGCGCAGTGTCGAGGAAGGCCTCTTTCACCATGCGCTGACAATCGTCGAAGGTCCCGCTGACCGCGTAGCTGTGTACGTTGTCCCCCCAGCAGGTCAGTTGCCGCTCTTGGGCAGGCGAGACCAGTCCCTTGGGGAAAAGGACGCTCACCCCGAAACCCGGCCGCCGGTGGAAGGCCGCGGCGACCGCACCGCCCGTGTCGCCGGAGGTCGCCACCAGGATGTGCAGCGGGGGGTCGGTCTCGCGACGCAGCCGCGAGAAGGCCGCAGCGAGGAAGCGCGCGCCGAAATCCTTGAAGGCGGCCGTGGGGCCGTGGAAAAGCTCCAGCACCTGCAGACGCTCGCCCGGACCCGCACCCTCGAGCGCGACCAACGGTGCCGGGAAATCGAAGGCCTCGGCGACGATCTCCGGGATCCGGCCAGCGAGCGCGCTGCCCTCGGCGAACGGCGCGATGAGCCGCGCACCGACCTCGGCGAGTGTCTGGCAGCCCGCGAAATCCCCAGGCGCGAACTGCGGCCACTCCATCGGGACATAGAGACCGCCGTCGGGCGCGAGGCCCCGGACCAGCGCTTCATCGAAGGACAGGGTCGGGGACGCACCCCGTGTGCTTTGGAATCTCATCTCGGGATCAGGACGCGAGGACGCGCGCGCCCTCCGATTCCACGGGCACGACCCAATGGTCGACCTCGACCCCGTGCCGGGCGAACCCGTCGACCATGGCGGTACGCACAGCCTCGGCGCTGTCCTGCAACGCCCATGCGAACATGGTCGGCCCGGCCCCCGAGATGGAACAACCGAGCGCCCCCGCCGCGAGGGCGGCGTTGCGGACGACGGTGAAGCCGGGGATCAACTGGCGGCGTTGCGGTTCGATGACCACGTCGTTGAGACCCTCACGGATGAGATCGAGGTCGTCCGTGTAGCAACCCGAGATGAAGCCCGCGAGGTTCGCGGTCTGCCACACGAAATCCGCCATCGCCACCTCGCGCTTGAGGATGGAGCGGGCCTCGCGGGTCGAGAGGAACATATGCGGGTGGATGATCACCGCCTGGATGCCGCGCGGGACGGGCAGACGCTTGACGCGCGGGTTGTCGATGCCGACCGTGAGCACCAGCCCGCCGAACAGCGAGGGTGCGATGTTGTCGACGTGCAGCGAACCGCTCGCGACCGCCTCACCCTGCATCGCGAACTTCAGCAGCTCGATCTTGTCGAGCGGCCGCTCGAGCAAGGCGTTGGCGGCCACCACGGCGCCGACCGCCGAGGCCGCGGACCCGCCCAGCCCGGAGCCGAGGGGGATGCCCTTCTCGATGCGCATCTCGAAGCCGAACGAGGGCCGCAGCGCGACGTTGAGCGCGAGCAAGGCCCGGCCGGCCGTGTTGCGTTCGGGCTCGAGCGGCAGATCGCCTGCCACGCCCCCCGAAGACAGGATGCGGACGCCCGGCCGATCGGACTTCGCGACGGTGACACGGTCGCCGAGCGCGTCGACCGCGAAACCGAGGATGTCGAACCCGATGCCGACGTTGCCCACCGACGCCGGGGCGAAAGCGGTCGCGCTGACCATCATATCCGTGCTCCCAAGTAAGCCGACAACCGAAGCAGGTCGGCGAAGATCCCGCCCGCCGTGACCTCGGGACCCGCACCGGGACCTTGGACGATCAGCGGGTTCGTCGAATAGCGCGAGGTCGCGAAACGCACCACGTTGTCGGTGAGCGCGATGTGCGCGAACGGATGCCCGCCATCGCACTCGACGATGCCGACGGTCGCCTTGCCATCGGCGCTGAGACGTCCCACATAGCGCAGCACGTTTCCGGCGGAGCGGGCACGTTCGAAACGCTCGCGCATCACCGCATCGTGCGCCGGCAGGCGGGCCAGGAACTCCAGCGCCGACCCGTGGCTCTCGACCTTGAACCCCTCGGCACGCAGCAGCCGCTCGATGGCGCGGCGCAGATCGGGCTCATCATCGACCAGATAGACCTTGCTGCTCATGCTTTCTGCGCTCCGCTCTCGAAGGGAGCTCCACGTCGAAGATGGTACCGCCCCCGGCGTTCGCACGCACGGTGATGCGCCCGTCATGGGCGAGGACGATGGAGCGCGAGATCGCGAGCCCCATGCCGAGACCTGCGGGCTTGGTGGTGAAGAACGGCGCGAAGATCTCTTCGGCGCTCGCCTGCAGGCCGGACCCACGGTCGCAGACGGACACCCGGACCGTGCCGCCCTCGCATTCGGAGCGCAGGGTCAGCGATCGCGATCCAGCCGGCTGCGCGGCCATCGCGTCACAGGCGTTGTTGACGAGGTTGATCAGCACCTGCTCGATCGAGATCCGGTCGCCCACGATGCGGGCGCCCCCCGCTCGCAGCTCCGTCTGCACCTCGACGCCCCGTCGACGCAGTTCACCGCCCAGGAAATCGAGCACGCCCAGCACGGTGGCGTCGAGGTCGATGGGCTCGTGCTCGGTCGGACCGCGACGCAGCATGGAGCGCAACCGACGCACCACCGCATCCGCGCGTTCGTCGGCGGCGAGGATGTCGCCCATGATCGCGCGCAGTTCGTCGTGGTCAGGCTCCGGCTGCGCGAGCAAGCGTTGCGCCGCCTCGGCGTTGCTCATGATGATCGCGAGCGGCTGGTTGATCTCGTGCGCCAGCGTGCCCGACAGTTCCGTCAGCGTGTTCACGCGCCCGAGGTGCTCGAGCTCCTTGCGCTGCAGCGCGCGTTCGTCCTCGGCCTGCTTGCGGGCACTGATGTCCATGACCACGCCGCTGATGACCCGCGACCCGGTCTCGCGACCCGCGTAGGAGCTGCCGCGGGACGCGACCCAGCGGACGCTGCCCGACCGGTCGCGCACGCGGTATTCGAGGTTGCTCACGCCGTCTTCGGTGCGCGCCGCCTTCAACACCCGCTCGACGCGTGGCCGGTCCTGCGGATGGATGACCGCGATCAGGTCCTTGACCGAGATGTCGCCGCGGATCGACAGGTCGAAGATCGCATAGGCGCGCGGCGTCGCCCAAAACCGCCCGCTCACCGCATCGAGGCTCCACAAGCCCGCATCCGCGGCGTCGGCCGCCAACGACAGGCGGCGCTCGGACTCGCCGAGCTCCTGCCGCAGCTCGGCGCTGCGCAGCAGGTCGACGCCCAAGTAGGCGGCCATGACGAACACCATCGGAATGAAGAAAACGATGCCGATGGTCGGTAGCCGCAGGAACCCCCAATAGCTCGCCAGCGCCATCGCGGAATTGACCACCACGAACAGGAGCAGGCCCGCGCCGATGGTGAGCGCCCTTGTCCGGTCACCCCGCTGCCACAACTGGCGCGTGGCATCCGCCAGGAACAACGCCAACAACGCCAACGCAGGCTGCGACAGCAGCAGCCAAGGGCTGGGTACGGACTGCGTGACCACCACCACCGGTTCGCCCAGCAACTCGACCACCCCGAGCGCATCGATGCGCTGGTAGTTCATCGTCCCGCCGGTGAGCACGCCGAGGAGGAGCGCCACGGTCCGCAGACCGATGCTGGTCAAGCCCAGCCAGAGCCGGCCGACATTGAGGTAGTAGTGGGTGAATGCGACCGTACCTGCCATCCCGACGAGGATGGGGAAGTGGTACCAGAGCAGCACCCGTTGGAATTCCTCCGGCGTGGCGGCACGCATCAAGCGCAGCTCCAGGAAGCCCATCGCCGCTACCGCG
>Ga0208596_1000633_pt1 | contig 10571 bp, 10 predicted proteins | sample LakMenEpi12Jul11_FD_150686 | JGI IMG/M metagenome (GOLD analysis project Ga0208596, IMG submission 150686) | Freshwater microbial communities from Lake Mendota, WI - 12JUL2011 deep hole epilimnion (SPAdes) | ecosystem: Environmental > Aquatic > Freshwater > Lake > Epilimnion/Euphotic zone ...
CGGCGGGTTTGCTCCATACCGTGGGGCACACCTGGGTGACGGCCAAAGCCGCCACGACGCCGGCGGTGTTACAGGACCCGATGCGGTTCGAAATGCTGTTGAACGAGTGGCGTGTTCCGGCGGCGCGTCGCCTGCTGCAGGGATGGGGTCTGGACCCTGAGTTCGTCAGTGCAGTCTGTGAACATGAATCCGTCGAACAACGTGCCGCTGAGGGGTCGCCGCTGATGGACCTGCTCTTCGTCTGCCAGTTATTCAATGCGTTCAAGGATTCTCCGGTGGAGCTGACGCGGCGCTTGACGGCCTCTTGCGCGGGCGCGCGGCTCGGGATGCGGGGGCGGGAGCGGGATATCGTGTTCCTACGATCGGCCGAGGAGGTCCGCGCCGTGCGGGAGGCGCTCTGCGATTGACGGGCTGACGGAGGCGCCTGTGGATTGGCTAGAATACCGTCATGGGCTGCTTCAAACAGACCGCTGGGCAAGCGATGCTTCTGCTCGTGCTGAGCCTGTCTTGGCTCGTAACGCCGTCGGCTCACGCAGCCGAATATCCATTGCGTGATGACGGGGGTGGCTTGTTCGGCGAGGTCAAACGCATCCAGACCCGTTACGAGGACACGCTGATCCAACTGGCACGCCAGCATAGCCTCGGCTACGAGGAGTTGCTACGCGTCAATAAAGGCGTCGACCCTTGGCTGCCTGGCGCCGGTACCGAGATCCTCATCCCGGGTCAGCGTTTGCTGCCACCCGGTGTGCGCGAAGGCATCGTGGTCAACCTGCCCGAGCATAGACTCTTCTATTTCCCCAAGCCCGAGAAAGGCAAGGCACCCGTCGTGCTGACCTTCCCGGTGAGTGTCGGGAAGATGGATTGGAGCACGCCGCTCGGCGTCACCAAAGTGGTGCGAAAGCAGAAAGATCCGCCGTGGTATCCGCCTGAGTCCGTGCGCAAAGAACATATCAAGCGTGGCGATCCGCCGTTGCCCGCAGTCGTCCCCGCCGGTCCGGACAATCCGCTCGGTACGCGATCGATGCGTCTCGATATCCCTGGGGGCGCCTATCTCATCCACGGAACCAACAACCCCGATGCGGTCGGGATGGCCATCACCCATGGCTGTCTGCGCATGTACCCTGAGGATATCGAACGGTTGTTCGACCTCACTCCGGTCGGCACCCGTGTGTCGCTCATCAACGAGCCGGTGAAGATCTCCCGCTTCGGCGGTGAAGTGTGGCTCGAAGTCCATCCGCCGGTCGACGAAAAAGGGCAGGTGCTCGGGGTCGACCTCGAGGTGTTCGAGTCGCGGCTGAACGAATTGCTCGGTGACGCGCAAGTCATCATCGACTGGGAGATGGCACTGCGTGCGTTGCGCGAGGCGACGGGCATGCCGGTATTGGTCGGTCTCGAGTTGGCGCCGGAAGGCGTCTCCGAGGCCGAGGTGTCCGCAGTCGCTGCGAGCGTCCCGGCGCAGAGGCCGTGAACGCGCAGAACGAGGACTCACCCATGACGCCGCGACTATCGCCGTGGCGCCTGCTCCCCGGTCCGATCCTTTTCGTCGCCACGCTTTTGCTGCCCGCGCCATCCGGATTCGAGGGGACCTCTTGGCAGGTCCTCGGGCTCGTCGGTTGGATGGCCCTGTGGTGGGCCCTCGAAGCGATCCCGTTGGCCGCCACGGCCCTGCTGCCGATCGTCATCGCGCCGCTCATCGGCGTGCCGAATGCGCGTACGGTGCTCTCCGAATACGCGAATCCCTCGGTGTTGCTGCTGCTCGGTGGCTTCCTGGTCGCGCTTGCGATGGAGCGCTGGCATCTGCATCGTCGGATGGCTTTCGCGATCATGCTGAGGGTCGGCACCGATCCAAGGCGGCTAGTGCTCGGCATGATGCTCAGCACCGGTTTCATCAGCATGTGGGTGTCGAACACATCGAGCGCCCTGATGATGCTGCCGGTTGCGATCGCCATCGCCTCGATGACTGCGCCCATCGGCGCGGCACCGGCGGGGCGGGATCTCGCGCACTTCACCGCCGCGTTGCTGCTCGCGGTCGCCTACGGAGCGACCATCGGTGGCATGGGGACCTTGATCGGCACGCCGACCAATGCGCTCGTGCAGGGTTTCATGGCCCGCAATTTCGGTGTCGACATCACCTTCTTGGACTGGCTCGCATTCGGCTTGCCGACGGTCGCGCTGTTGTTGCCTGCTGCGTGGTTCCTACTGGTGCGGGTCGGGCTGCCGTTCGACCCACGCCGTATCCCCATCGATCGCGCTGCCGTGCACGCCGGATTCGCGGGGCTCGGTGACCTCAGCATCCAGGAGAAGCGGGTCGCGGTGGTGGCGATCGCGGCGGCGTTCCTTTGGGTCACGCGGCCTTGGCTGAGCGCCCTCCCGGGGCTCGCCGGGCTCGATGACACGGTCATCGCGGTCGCCGCTGGGCTGAGCCTTTTCCTCATCCCATCCGGGAATGGACGCGAGGCTTTGCTGCGTCCGTCGGATCTTGCGGTTCTGCCGTGGCCGGTGCTGCTGCTGTTCGGTGGCGGACTGGCGCTTGCCGCGGCTATCCAAGAGAGCACGTTGGCGCAAACGCTTGGCGTGTTGCTCGCTGGACTAGGTGGTTGGCCATTGCCGATGCTGATCGTCGCGATGGTGTTGTTGCTGATCGTTTGGACCGAACTCAACAGCAATGTCTCGACGGCTGCGACCTTCATGCCGATCATGGCGGCGGTCGCGGCCGGCTCGGAGCACTCGGTGTTGGCGTTGGTCGCGCCCGCCGCGATGGCCGCCTCAGCCGGATTCATGCTGCCTGTAGGCACCCCGGCCAATGCGCTGGTGTTCGGCTCGGGCCGGGTGAGTATCGGCCAGATGTTGCGCGCCGGTTGGTCGGTCAACCTCGCGGCGGCGGTGATCATCTCGACCGTTGGATACTTCGCCGCGGGTTGGTTGGCCGGCCGCTGACGCCCTTCAGGCGAGGGCGGCGTGATGCGCGCCGTCGACCGCCAGCGTCACGCCGTTGACGAAGGAGCCCGCCTCGCTCGCCAGCAGCAGTGCGGGTCCGACAAGTTCGTCTAGTCGTCCCGCTCGACGCGCCGGGGTCCGGCTGAGGTAATCCTGCCCCTCGGGCGAGGTGAGCCAGTCGTCATTCATCTCGGTCACGAACCAGCCGGGCGCGAGCCCGTTGACCCGGATCGAATGCCGCTGCAACTCGAGGGCGAGGCAGCGTGTCAACTGCACCAGCGCGGCCTTCGATGTCGCATAGGCTGCGTATCCCGGGGCCGCACCGAGGGCGAGCACCGAGGCGATGTTGATGATGCAGCCGGGACGGGCCGCGGCGATCATGCGACGTGACGCCTCCGCCGAGAGATCCCACGCGGCGTCGAAGTTGACGGCGAAACTGTCGTCGCGCTCGGCTCCCGATGCGCGCAGAAAGCTGCCGACCTTAGCGATTCCAGCGTTGTTGACCAACACGTCTACGACGCCGAGTTCGGCAGCGATGTGATCGAAGGCCGCGGGCAGCGCGGCGGTATCACGGACATCGAGCGACAGCGGCAGGGCGCTCGCGCCCTCGGCGCGCAGTTCGCTCACCAATGCTTCGAGCCGGTCGGCGCGGCGGGCGATCAAGGCGACCTTCGCGCCCGCCGCAGCGAACGCGCGGGCGAGTTCAGCACCGATGCCGCTGGACGCTCCTGTGATGAGTGCGACACGTCCGTCCAGTCGGAATGCGCGGGTGGGATCGTTCGACATGATGTCTCCTTCCATGTAACACGGACGATGATAGCCTAGGGTGATGGGTAATCCCTCTCTTGTATCGCCCTGTGGCGTCATCACACTGACCTCCGACTTCGGCTTGAGGGATCCTTTCGTCGGCGTGATGAAGGGTTGCATCCTCGCGCGTCATCCGGGCGCGACCCTCATCGATCTGACCCACGAAGTTCTCGTGCACTGGCCCGCTGAAGCCGGATTCTGGTTGGCACGGTCGTATGGTTGGTTCCCAGTCGGTACGGTGCATGTCGCGGTCGTCGACCCAGGAGTCGGAACCGCACGCGACATCGTGCTGCTCGCCTCACGGGGGCATCTGCTGCTGGCGCCCGACAATGGACTGCTCGCACCCGTGAAGCAGTCCGATGCGGCGGCCGTGGCATGGCGTCTTACGGCGCAGGGGATGAGCCGCTGCCGGATCGGGCACGCGAGTGCGACGTTCCACGGACGGGATATCTTCGCGCCGCTTGCCGCGGAACTGGCCGCCGGGCGGCTGACCCCAGAGCAGGTCGGCGAGCCGATCGCCGAGTTGGTCCCCTCTTGGCTCGACGATCCGCTCGTCACTGAGGACCGCATCACCGGCGCGATCGTCACGATCGATCACTTCGGCAACCTGATCACGAACATCGACTCCGCGATGCTGGCGTCCTTCCGTGAGCCTGTGGTGCATGCAGGCAACGTGGCGCTGGTGTTGCGCAGGACCTATGGCGACTGCCAGCCGGGAGTGGCCTTGGCCTTGGTGAATTCGTTCGGTGTCATCGAGATCGCCGTGGCGGAGGGGCGGGCGGCGGAATCACTGGGGCTGTCCCGGGGCGCTCCGGTCGTGGTGCGTGACGGCGTCCGGCGCAGGTAGGGCCCTCAAGTCGTTGGGGCGATCGCTGCGCTTGCGCTGCAACGTGGTTTCGATATAGTGCGGCCTTCGCCGATGCATGGGTTTTTGTAACCCATTGTTTTTATTGGTGAATAGAATTAGGTTTCACTAGGTACAGGATCAGCTTCTCCCATGTCCGAACGGGATTCCGACAGCTTCGAGATCGACGAGGACCTGCTTGGGGAAACCCCGATGCAGGAAGAGGGACAGGATTACGACCGATTCCTGGATCGTGTCGATCGTCGTTCCCGACCTGTCCCCGGCAAACGCGGCAAGGCGGCTTGGAGCAAACTGGAAGAGGTCTTGGCGGAAAAACGACTCGCCAAGGACTTGCGGGAAGTCTACGACGACGAAGGTTGAGTCCGTCATGTCGAACGCGGCTCACCGCGGATCCACTGCTTGGCGGGTGCTGAAATTCGGCGGTACGAGTGTCGCGACACTCGCTAACTGGCGCAGCATCGCTGCCACCGTTCAGCAGCGCAGCGCTGACGGCAGCCCCATCCTCATCGTTCATTCAGCGCTCAGCGGCGTGACCGACCTGCTAGAGCGTGCGTTCGCTGCGGCGATCGAGCAGGGCGCCTCCGCCGAACTGCTGGCGCTGCAGGAGCGGCATCTCTCCCTTGCCCGTGACCTCGGACTGACCGTCGTCCCGTCGTTCGACGCCCAGTTTTCGTCATTGCGAGGGCGCCTTGAGTCGATCTCCGAGGGCGGCGTGCCGACCGCGCGCGACCGAGCGGCGGTGATCGCTCATGGAGAACTGCTGGCGACTGCGTTGGGCGAGGCGTTTCTGTGCGCCCAAGGTCTGCAAGCCGTGTGGCTCGATGCCCGTCAGGTGCTGCGTGCTGTGCGCCGTGAGGCCGCCACCGAGCAGGCCGCGTACCTCTCTGCCACCTGCGATTTTCGTCCCGACGCGGCTGTGCAGGCAAAGCTCCGCGAGATGGGGTCGATCGTCGTGACGCAGGGCTTCATCGCCGGTGATTCGGCCGGTGATACCGTGCTGCTCGGCCGCGGTGGGTCGGATACCTCATCGGCCTATTTCGCGGCGATGCTCGAGGCGCAGGAACTGGAGATCTGGACCGATGTCCCCGGGATGTTCAGCGCCAATCCACGCGCCACGCCGGCCGCACGACAGTTGTTGGAGCTGTCCTACGACGAGGCGCAGGAGATCGCCACCGCCGGCGCCAAGGTGCTCCACCCGCGTTGTTTGCTGCCGGTGCGTCAATACGGCATTCCGCTGTCGGTCTACGCCACCCAGTCGCCGGCGCTCGGCGGAACCCGCATCAGCGAATCTCCGGCGGGTGAGGGTGGTCAGGTCAAAGCCATCTGCGCGAAGAACGGCGTGACCCTGGTGTCGATGGACAGTCCGGGGATGTGGCATCAAGTGGGATTCCTTGCCGATGCGTTCCAGGTCTTCAAGCAGCACGGCTTGTCGGTCGATCTGATCTCGACCAGCGAGACCAATGTCACCGTGTCGCTCGATCCACAAGCGAACTCGTTGGGACCGGCGGTGCTCGACGCATTGCAGCGGGATCTGCTGCCGCTCTGTCGGGCGCAGGTGATCGGCCCTTGCGCGTCGGTCAGCTTGGTCGGGCGGAACATCCGCGGCATCCTGCATGGGTTGGGTGATGCCCTGGAGCTTTTTGCCGAACAGCGCATCCACCTCGTCAGCCAGGCGGCCAACGACCTCAACCTCACCTTTGTGGTCGATGAGGCGCAAGGCGCACGCTTGGTCGCCGACCTGCATGAACTGCTGATCGCGACGGCACCGGGCGACCGTGTTCTCGGCAAGTCCTGGCAAGCCCTGACGGAAGTGCCGGTCTCAGGCCCGATCGGCGCGCCTGCCTGGTGGCAGCGACGCCGCCCGGAGTTGCTCGCGTTGATGGCCGACCGCGATGCCGCCTACGTGTACGACACGGCGACCGTGGCCGCGCGTTGCGAGGCGCTCCGATCCCTGCGATCCGTCACGCATCTTTCCTATGCCATGAAGGCGAATCCGCATCCTGCTGTGCTGCGCACGGTTCACGCGGCGGGTTTCGGCATCGAGTGTGTGTCACGCGGTGAGATCGAGCACGCCCTCAAGGTGCTCCCTGATCTGTCGCCGGCGCAGATCCTCTTCACCCCCAACTTCGCGCCTCGGCACGAGTACGAGTGGGCGCTCGGCCTCGGGGTGCAGCTCACGCTCGACAACCTGCACCCCCTGCTCGAGTGGGGTGCGATCTTCTCCGGCCGGTCGTTGTTCCTGCGGATCGATCCCGGTGTCGGGCGTGGCCATCATGCGCATGTCCGCACCGGTGGAACGGCGTCTAAGTTCGGCATCGCGGTCGATGACCTCGAGCGTTGTTCGGCGCTCGCGAAGGCGCACGATGTACGCATCACCGGACTGCACGTGCATGCGGGCAGCGGGATCCTAGATGCGGCACATTGGGCCAGCGTCGGTCGGTTGCTGCTGCAGGCCTGTGCATACTTCCCCGAGGCGCGGGTCCTCGATCTGGGCGGTGGGCTCGGTGTGCCGGACCGTGAAGGTCGGCCCTCGATCGATCTCGTCGCCGTTGACGCGTCGCTCGGGGCCTTGCTTCCCAGTCTCGGCGGCCGCGAGTTATGGCTCGAACCCGGGCGATTCCTGGTGGCGGAGGCGGGGGTGCTGCTCGCGCGCGTGACCCAACTCAAAAGCAAGGGCGCAAGCGCCTATGTCGGCGTCGCGACCGGCATGAATTCGTTGATCCGACCCGCGCTTTATGGCGCTCACCACGACATCGTGAACCTCACCCGTTTGGGGGAGGCCCCGGTGCGTGAGGTGGATGTCGTCGGGCCGATCTGCGAGACCGGCGATGTGCTTGGGCACGGACGCTTGCTGCCGATATCGACCGGCGAGGGCGATATCATCCTGATCGCGACGGCCGGCGCATACGGGGCAGCGATGTCATCCGACTACAACTTGCGTCAACCCGCGTCCGAGTTCTCGCTCTGACGGGTATCGTGCCGGCGGGAGAGTTCCCGCTCGACCTCTTCCAGCGTCGACCCGCTCAGCTTCAGCAGCAGCAACAGGTGGTAGATCAGGTCTGCCGCCTCGCTCGTGAGCGCTTCACGGTCCCCCGACACCGCGGCAAGCGCCGTCTCCACACCTTCCTCGCCCACTTTCTGTGCGGCGCGTGGAACGCCTGCGGCAGCGATCCGCGCCGTGTAGCTGTCCGCAGGTGCGCTCTCGAGGCGTGAAGCGATGATGCTTTGAAGGCGGCCGATGAAGGCGCCCGTGACGAGCGATGGCTCGCCGAAACAGGTGGTCGTACCGAGATGACAGGTAGGGCCGCCGGGCGAGGCGGTCACCAGGAGGGTGTCGAGGTCGCAGTCGGCGGTGATGGTATGCAGCGAGAGGGTGTTGCCCGACGTCTCGCCCTTTGCCCATAACGAACCGCGGCTACGGCTCCAGAAAACCACGCGGCCTCGGTGCAGCGTTTCGCGCAGCGCGTCCGGATTCATCCATCCGACCATCAACACGGCGCCGCTCGTCGCGTCCTGCACGACCGCGGGCAGCAGGCCACCGCCTTTCTTGAAATCGAGTCGGTCTAGATTGTCGACGGTGATCTGCATGGCGGTCTCGGGGCGATGGTGGGTATAGGGTCAGCGCTGCGGCAGCGTGTTCTTCGGCGCGGGCGGACGGACGAGGATCCCCGCGTCGCGCAGCTCGGACTTCAGTTGGGGGATCGGCAGCTCCCCACTGTGGAAGACGCTCGCCGCGAGCGCAGCGTCCACCCCCGCATCACGGAAGACTTGGATGAAGTGTGCGGCCTCACCTGCGCCGCCCGAGGCGACCAACGGCACGCGGCAGAGGTCACGTGCTGCGGTGAGTTGTTCGATGTCGTAGCCGCGCCGGACGCCGTCGCTTCCCATGCAATTGAGGACGATCTCGCCGGCGCCGCGGTCCTGCGCCTCGCGCAGCCACTCAAGGGTGTCACGGTCCGCCTCGCCGGAGCGTCGAACATCGCCGGTATATCGGTGCACGCGCCAGCGCGTCGCAGGTCCGACCGACACATCGGCGGCGCTGTCGATGCCGACGACCACGCACTGTGATCCAAAGCGCCGGGCCAGACGGTCGATCAGCGAGGGATCCTCGAGTGCCGGTGAGTTCACCGACACCTTCTCGGCGCCCGCAGCGAGCACCGCTTCGGCATCGGCGACCGAGCGGATACCGCCGGCAACGCAGAACGGGATGTCGAGCACGCGTGCGACACGCACGACCCAGCTTCGATCGACGCTCCGTCCTTGCGGGCTCGCGGTGATGTCGTAGAACACCAGTTCATCCGCACCCTCGTCGCGGTAGCGTTCAGCCAGACCGAGGATGTCCCCGACGACGCGGTGGTCGCGGAATCGGACACCCTTGACGACCTGGCCGTCGCGCACATCAAGGCAGGGGATGAGACGACGGGCGAGCATTTCAGCCTCGCAGCCAACGGATGACGGCGGTATCGTCGAACCGCTGCTCGAGCAACGCTTTGCCGCTGATCGCCGCCGCAACGCCGACCGCCGACAGGGCTTCGAGATCCTGCGCATCGCGCACACCGCCTGACGCCTGCCAGCTGATCGCGGGAAAACGGCCCACACAGTCGGCATAGAGCCCGAGGTTCGGCCCCTGCAGCGCGCCGTCGCGGGCGATATCGGTGCACAGGACATGCCGCAGTCCATCAGGAATAAACCGCTGCACGGTGTCCCAGAGCGTCGCCGAGGTCGATTGAAGCCAACCGCGCGTCTGCACCCGGGGCAAGCCATCGGCGTCGAGTCGTACATCGATCGCCAACCCGACGCGCTCCGGGCCGAACGCAGCGATCCAGCGTGCGACCTCCTCCGGCGTCTCGATCGCAGCACTGCCGACGATGACGCGTCCTATGCCCGCCTGAAGCAAGTCCTCGACGACCTCTCTAGACCGTACACCGCCGCCGACCTGCAGGCGGGGGAGCCCGTCGCCGGCCATCGCTTCGATCAACGCGCGGTTGGCGAGCTTGCCGTCACGTGCACCGTCGAGATCGACGCAGTGCAGCCACTGTGCGCCGAGCACGCGGTATCTCGCATGCAGCGCTCGTGGCGCGATGTCGTAGCGGGTCTCGGCGTCGAAGTCTCCGTGCAGCAGCCGAACGCACTGACCGTCTCGCAGGTCGATGGAAGGCAGCAGGCGCATCAACGCAGCTCCAGGAAGTTACGCAGCACGCGTGCGCCCGCTTGACCGGATCGCTCGGGGTGGAACTGCACGCCGAAGAAGTTTCCGCAACGGACCGCAGCGGCGATGGTAGTGCCGTAGTCGGTGCGGGCCAGCAAAGACGGGAAATCCCTGTCTGCGGCGACATGGTAGCCGTGCACGAAATAGAACCAGTCATCGGAGCCGATACCTGCAAGCAGGGGGTCGTCGCGGAGCGATTGAAGGGTATTCCAACCCATATGTGGCGATGGCAATTTCGGACTCGGCTTCAACGCCGATACGCGCCCTGGAACGAGTCCCAGCGTCTGCGTATCGCCTTCCTCAGAGCGTTCGAAAAGCAGTTGCATGCCAAGGCAGATACCGAGCAGCGGACCTTGGAAGGCGCGAACGGCAAGGTCCATCCCTGACGCGCTCAGGCGCGCCATCGCATCGCCGGCAGCACCCACCCCGGGCAGCACCGCACGGGTGGCCCTCGCGAGGTCGGCAGGGTCGTTGCTGAGGCGAGCCGGGGTATCGAGCCGCTCGAACGCGAACAGCAGCGACGAGACGTTCGCGCCGCCAGAGTCGATGATCAAAGTCTCATCCCGGTTCACAGCATGCCCTTGGTCGTGGGCAGCGAATCGCCTTCGCGTCGGATGGCTTGGCGCAAGGTTCGGCCGACGGCTTTGAAGCAGGCTTCGATCATGTGGTGGGCGTTGTCGCCGGTGACCGACACATGCAGCGCCGCGCCGAGGGAATCAGCGAATGAACGGAAGAAGTGCGGGACCAGCTCGG
>Ga0208596_1000634_pt1 | contig 10564 bp, 9 predicted proteins | sample LakMenEpi12Jul11_FD_150686 | JGI IMG/M metagenome (GOLD analysis project Ga0208596, IMG submission 150686) | Freshwater microbial communities from Lake Mendota, WI - 12JUL2011 deep hole epilimnion (SPAdes) | ecosystem: Environmental > Aquatic > Freshwater > Lake > Epilimnion/Euphotic zone ...
GACTAGCATAAATTTGAATAGCAATACCATTAACATTTTTAGTGATTAACCTATCCAGTTTTAGGTGCATCTTTAAAAATTTCCATAACAGTTCAACTAAGAAAATGCCAGAGTGCGATCGCTCTTCAATAACATCGACTAATTTATCTTGTGGTTTTAATGTAGCTTTTGGTAACGGCTTCATGATTAATTTGATGACGTAATAGATCTAACTTGCAAACTACCACTAGCAAATTCATCCCCTAAGAATTTTAATACAGTTTTCAATGGCGCAGCTTCCAATTTAATATTACTAGGCGATGCCTCAATAAACTTAAATTGGTAAGGATCTCTTGGTAAAACTGAAGTATCATAATCCTCAACAAACAAATCACCACTAATAAATACATTTGTATTAGTACGATTAAATTTACCGATCGCCTCACCAATAACCTGATCTTCCACAAATACCGATTCAATAGTAGTAATAGCAGGTGTAGAAACATCTGCTGTAATTTGTTCAATCACAATCTGACTATCAGGGTCAGTTGCGGCCTTATATAGTTTATTTGTCTTAGGTTCTAAAACTATAAACCCGCTTCCATTAGGTTGAATAATCTGAAATTGTCCATCAACTTTTGACCGATCGCCCGCCCTGACACCCTTAATATTAGCAACAATTTTATGGGTACTTCCAGAACTATTGTACACACCCTGTACCCCTGATGTAGAGGCAATTAGACGATTAAACTGGGTTAATATTCCTCCCTTACTATTGATGCTAAAAGCTGATAATGCGATAGCGAAGCGCTCCGTAGGAATCGCAACCAATATACAAAGTATAAAATATTCAGCATTACTCCTAGTCTTTAACCTGAGATTCCGATTCCCAGGACAAACACAGTGTCTTGATGCGATCTTTATGGTAAAGTGAATAATAGTATAGAAAAATCCCTGAATAACCCTAGTTATGAACATTAGTGTCGCAAACGTACAGAAACAGCCCCAATTAGAGTTTAGAAACAATCACAGTATCAATTAATTACTATACATTTATGCCTAGATTTGACCCAGCAAAATTAAAAAAAGTATCTGTTAGTCTTCCCTTTGGCATTGGTTCAGCCGAATGGGAAGCCGACTCAACTGAACGTAAAGCAGCTTGGTCTTTATATGTCGAACTTGTTACCCGCATTGCTGTGCAACCTTTGGCATCTGACCAAGGACTTTTGCGAGAAGCCTTGGCATCTCTGTATAACTTGTTTCCTGTAACCCGACAAGTCCTCAAAGAAGGTGGTCCAGATGTGGGGGCATCTCATGATTCGGTTGGTGGAATTGCCATAGCCGTGTTGAATAATGGTTTACGTCCTTTTTTATCAAAATGGCATCCACTTTTGCAAACCTGGGAAGCCCAGCTTCCCCCACATCTGAGTCCTAGAGAGCATGAGCGCAAATGGTCTGAAGAACCAAAATTGAGAGAAGAACTAGAATCCCTGAGACAAGATTTGGAACAGTATGCGAATGCGTTGGCAGTAATTGCTGGAGTGGAACAGTAATGGAGAAAAATGAATGAAAGTCTTCATGAGTCATAGTGGCATAGACAAACCATTTGTTGAGCGTCTAGCTGGAGATTTACGCACCCGCGAAAGTATTGATGCTTGGCTTGATAAATGGGAAATTCTTCCTGGTGACAGGATAGCAACAAAGCTGGAAGAGGCTCTGTCTAGTGCAAGTATTTTTCTCCTAATCCTCTCGCCAGAGAGTGTAAATTCAAAGTGGGTTAGCTATGAAAAAGACGTATGGCTGACTCAACTAATTGAGGAAGAGATGCGTGCAAAACAAGAATCGCGTACTCCCAATCGTCGCTTGATACCTGTTCTTTATAAAGATTGCGAAAAGCCAGCTTTTATAAAACCTCTTCTATACGTCAGTATAAATGATCACAATTATGAAAATGGTTTTCAGCAACTTGTTAGAGGTATTCGAGGTGAGTCTGGTAAACCTCCGTTAGGAGGTAAGACTAATGCTGAAGTTATCTATTCATCACCACAACAACAGTCTTCATTAAGTGTTGTGCCGAAAAAATTGGCTTTTAATTTGCTGAAAATTCTCTTAGTACCTCAATTTTTAGAAGTTGTTTTTCTATACGATATGGAATCATCTTATTTGCCAACTAATGTATCACAAATTGAAAAAATTAGTGTACTTATTAACTACGCTCTTCAAAAGGAAGGAAATTCTCTTTCTGACTTATTAAAGACCATATATGAAGTTGCTCCACATTTGAAGAGGTAATGTAAATGAATCGTCAAAAAGACTTACTCCAAAGGCTTAAAAATTTGACAAATAGTCAATTCGAGGAGATAGTAATCAATTTAGAGATTGATCACTCCCATCTTCCACATCCAGCAACACCAACTGATAAATCCATAGAAATTATTAAAATACTAAAGCAAAAACCGGACGGACTTGATCGCCTAGAAGAAGAGCTTCAAAGCTTAAGCGATACTAAATATAGTGAAAATAATGACAAGTCAGGAGGACAATTATTAAAAGGTGCTGAAAATTCAAGAAGTCAGTATAAAGGAAAAGCAACCGATATTTCTAACTTTGTTGGACGTGAAGATGAAAGAAAGAAGCTAAAGAAATGGATTGTTCAAGAAAATAATAGGATGATAGCTATTGTTGGTATTGGTGGACTTGGAAAAAGTGCTTTAGCAAAAAAGTTTACTCAAGATGAGAGAAATTTGACCGGAGGTAGAATTGGAAAAAGTAGCTTGGTAGCAAAGGTAACTGAGAATATTCAGGATGAATTTAAGGATGAGTTTAAGAAAGTTATTTGGCTCTCGCTAATTGACGATCCAAGTATAGAAGAAACATTAAAAGGATTAATTCAGGACGTTTCTAATCAAAGAGAAACAGATTTCTCGCTAGAAAAACTTCTATTTTATATAAAAGAAAATCGATATTTAATTGTTTTAGATAACGTAGAAACACTTATGGAGGAGAAAACAAATGATGATATGGTCGGTCATTTCAGAACAAACCGTAAAGAATATGAGCAAATGTTTGAGCAACTAATAATTAAAGAGCATAAAAGTTGTTTTCTGTTAACTAGTAGAGAAATACCACAAAGAATTTTAGATTTAGAAGGTGATAAAACACGTCTTGTCGAAATATTGGATTTATTCGGATTAGGAACTAATGAAGGAAGACAAATATTTGAACGCTTTGATTGTAAAGTAAATTCAGACGATGATTGGGAAAAAATCGTTAAATTTTATGGTGGTAATCCTTTAGCTCTTGAGCTTGCTGCATCACATATCAAACAACAATATGATGGCAAGATATCAGAATTTTTAAATGGAGAACAAATAGTTTTTGATAATATAGAGAAATTATTAGATTGGCATTTTAATAGACTATCTATTGAATCAAAAGATGTCATGTACTGGTTAGCAATTAATCGTGAAGCAAGTTCATTAAATGAACTATCTAAAGATACTAATTATGCAACACTAAACTTAAATAAATTTATTCAAGCAAGAATTAAACAGTCTATCCCTTTAATAGAAGATATAGGTACAAAAACAATTAAATTACAACCTGTTATTCTTGAGTTTATGATAGGAAAGATTATCAAAGAAGTGTGTCGTGAGATTATACAAGAAAAACCTAATATTTTAAATACTCATGCTTTATCTAAAGCTTCTGTAAAAGATAGTTTAAGACATACTAATAATCGCTTGATTCTCATTAAAATCATAAACAAAGTAAAAGTTTTATTAGACTCAGGAAAATATGTTACAAGTGAGCAAGCTAAAGTAGAAAGGATAGAGTTAGTTTTAACGCGAGAAGGGTTATTTGAAGAATTAGAAAAATCTGATGATTTCGTAAACAAGAAATTGCTTAATGAATCTTTAATACAATGTTTACTGAATGATGCTAATAAAGATGAAAGTCTTGAGTCTAAGTTGGAGAATATTGTTCTAATTCTAAAGCAACAGGATTTAATCAAAAATCGTTATGCAGCAGGTAATATTCTCAATTTACTATGCCAAATACAAAGAAAAGAAAACGAAAAAGTACAAAATATTACCTTAAGTGATTATGACTTTTCTGGTTTAGAAATTCGTCAAGCTTATCTAAGAGGTATTAACTTACCCGGAGTCAATTTTACAGAATGTACCTTTATAAATTCAATTTTTACTCAGGATTTTGATAGAATAAGATCACTAGCTTTTAGCCCAAAACATCCAGAACTCGAAAAAGTTTACCTCTTAACAGGACATTCTGATAAAAAAGCTCGCTTGTGGGATGTTGAAAATGGTAATCTTCTATTTGTTTGCCATGAGCATACAGATTGGATTCGCGCAGTTGCTTTCAGTCCTACGTGCGAATTCTTTGCTACTGGGAGTGATGATCAAACGATCAGACTTTGGAATCTGAAAGCAAGTTTGAATGATAGAAATGGTCGAGGGCGATGTATTGGAGAATCTTTGAAGGGACATACTAAATGGATTTGGTCTCTTGCTTTTAGCCCTGATGGTACTCTTCTAGCGAGTGGTAGTGCTGATAACATTGTGAAACTTTGGGATGTAAGTGATGTTAAAAAACCCAAATTTCTAAGAGACCTAAAAGGTCACAAAAATCAGGTACTGTCAATTTCGTTCAGTGCAGATGGTCAGTTTATTGCCAGTGGTAGTGCTGACAAAACTGTAAAACTTTGGAATGTAAAAATGCGTAAGTGTACTCAAACTTTAAAAGGACACACTGATGCTGTGGAGTCAGTCAGCTTAAGTAAAGATGGTCGGTATCTTGCCAGTGGAAGCAAAGATGCAACTATAAAAATTTGGGATTTGGAAAAAGATGAAAAAGATAAGTGCATCAAAACGCTTGATGAACACCAAAAACAAGTTAAATCAGTTTGTTTTAGCCCATCAGATGAAGGACTACTAGTAAGTGGAAGTAGTGATAGCAATATAATGCTGTGGAATGTAAATAAACTAGAGTACATCAAAACTTTAGAGGGACACACGGACATTATCGAATCAGTTGGATTTAGCTACGATGGACTGATGATAGCGAGTGGTGGACGTGAAACAAAGTTGTGGAGTGTACCGGAACAACAATGTCTGAGAACATTAAGAGGGTTCACAAATTGGATCTGGTCTGTTGCTTTTAGTCCTGATGATCGTAATCTAGCAAGCGCAAATAGTGATTGGACAGTCAGATTGTGGGATATTGAGAAACAAAAAGAGTGTTGCCTAGCTCTAAAAGAGCATACAAGTGCAGTGATATCAGTTGCTTTTAGAAAAGGTGGAAAAATTATAGCCAGTAGTAGTGATGATCAGAATATTAAGCTTTGGAGTATGGAAAAAGACCAGGAAGGGAGTATAACAAACTTAGTATGTATTAATACTAACTCAGAAGGGCATAAAGATTTAATTCAGTGTGTCTGCTTTAGTCCTGATGGTTCAAAGTTAGCAAGTGCAGGTTATGACGCAAAAATAATGCTTTGGAATGTTGAGTCTGAAAGTAATCCAAGGTTGGAAGAATGTCAAGAATTAGGAAGACATGAAAATCAGATTTGGTCTGTTGTCTTCAGTCCAGACGGTAAACTCCTAGCCAGTTGCAGTACCGATGGCACAATCAAGTTATGGGATGTTACCACTTGTGAGTGCATTACGTTGTTAGATCACAAAGATGAGGTTTGGTCAGTTGCCTTCAACCATGATGGAACACTTCTGGTAAGTGGTAGCGAAGATAAGACTGTTAAGTTGTGGGATATCAGAAATCCTAAGTCTGTAACTTGCTTACATATTTTAAAGGGACACAGTAGATGGATTTGGTCAGTTGCCTTCAACCATGATGGAACACTTCTGGCAAGTGGTAGTGGCGATAATACAGTCAGGCTATGGGACGTAAAAACAGGTGAATGCCTCCAAATCTTTAATGATCACAAAGATTGCGTTTGGACTGTTGCTTTTAGCCATAATAGTCAGATGCTTGCAAGTGGTTCTTCAGATGAAACAATTAAGGTTTGGGATGTTAGTGATCCTAGAAATGCTAATTTGAAAGCTGATCTGAGAGCTAAGAGACCTTATGAAGATATGAATATTAGAGGGGCTAAATGGTTTACACAGAGTAATACGGAGACTGAATTAAAAGAATTAACAGAACCAATAAAAAATTCCTTGATTAGTCTAGGGGCAGTTGAAAAATAGCAAATTTAGGTAAGACTTGATTTGTTTGTTGAGTTTTAGAGTAGTATTTTTATTGAATAGAGTGAGTATTTTTCCAGATTCAACTAATGAACTTAGCTGAATCTCATCTTTGAACAGTTCATTGAGTGTTGTTATTTTGTGTGGAATAAAATTATGGAACAAGCTATCTCTGTTAGAGAAATGACAATTGATGATGTAGATTCAGTTATCGAAATCTACGATAGAGTTTATAACTCTAAGTACATCAGTTTTGGCGAATTGGCTGCTGGCTTGGCAATTAAAAGTGGTGTTCATTTTGAGCGTGCTGAAAATGCTCTCGAAATTTTCCGGGAAGAGGTTGTTGGACTAGTTTCTAAGTCTGAAGCTGAAAATTCAGAAGCTAAACAGTTTGTTGGTATTGTTGATAATGTTATTGCTGGCTTTGCATTAGCTAATCTTGAGACTACTAAAGCTGGTCATATTGAGTGCTGGTTGAATGACCTCGGTGTGCTTTCTAATTATCGAGGTAGAAGAATTGGGAGTCAATTAGTTGACAAAGTAATTGAATGGGGTACTAAGCATAATGCTAAATATTTCCTCTTAGAATCTGGAATAGACAATGAACCTGCTCATCGGTTGTTTGAGAAAAAAGATTTTCATCCTTTGGTAGTAGTTTTTTATAGAGAGGCTTGAGCTTAATAACTGGCTAGACTGTGCCGAAACGGGAGTTTTGTACGCTAAGAAAACCTAAAAAACCTGAAACTCTTAACTATCAATGCTTTCAGAAAGTGTAATCCAAATGAATTTTTTTGTATTTAAGTCCGATGGTCGTTTAAAAATTTCAAGAGAGTTGAACGCTAACATTCTTTAATGACAAAGCTTTGGGCGATAGCGAAGCACTCCGTAGGAATCGCTCTGATTCCTTAGCGTACAAAACTCCTAATTTGGCACAGTCTAGCCTGCTTCTTGGGGGAAAATGAGGCGATCGCTATTGACTACTAACAATTGACCGCACTTGCAAACTACCACTAACAAATTCATCTCCTAAGAATTTAATCACAACTTTTAGTGGTGCAGCTTCCAATTTAATATTACTAGGTGATGCGTCAATAAACTTGAATTGGTAAGGGTCACGCGGTAAAATTGAGGTGTCAAAATCCTCAACGGACAAATCACCACTAACAAATACATTTGTATTAGTGCGGTTAAATTTACCGATCGCCTCACCAATAACCTGATCTTCCACAAATACCGATTCAATAGTAGTAACAGCCGGCTTACCAACATCTGCTGTAATTTGCTCAATAATAATTTGACTATCAGGGTCAGTTGCAGCCTTATATAATTTATTTGTCTTAGGTTCAAGAACTATAAAACCAGATCCGTTAGGCTGAATCACTTGAAATTGTCCATCAACCTTCAACCTATCACCCGCCCTTACTCCCTTAATATTGGCAATAATTTTATGGGTACTTCCAGAACCATTATAAACACCCTGCACACCAGATGTAGAAGCAATCAAACGATCAAACTGAGTTAAAATTCCTCCATTAGAATTAATATTAAAAGTGAATAAAGCGATCACAATTAAAAAGCAAAGTACAAAATATTCAGTATCACTCCCAGTCTTTAAACGTAAATTTCTATTACCAGGACAAACACACCTAACAGGAGAAGGCCAGAACATCTCCACACCACCACGGGTAAAACAATCAGCAAACCAGCCAAAAGTATAACCAATTGTTAAAGCCGATGCTATAGGCATTAAATTAGGCATAAATATAGCCGTTCCATAAGATGCGATCGCCACAGCAGCACTGGCAACTATAGAATGAGTCATACTTCTATGGGGCATAGTTTCTTGAAAAAAGCCACTTATCCAAGGAAAAACCCGACCGGCTGGAGAAGTAGAAACATCAATATCAGGAAGTAAACCACCAATTGCACCAACAGCAATCAAAACAGGGTCAGCAGTTTGGAGTAATAAACTGGCCGCAGTTCCACTAATTAATAAATGAGAAATTCCCAGCATTACCTAATTCTCCTTTCCTCATTCGGGAGAATGTAAAAAAGTCGGAAAAGACCAAGGAAAACAGCCGCAGAAATACCACCAAATATATACAATGATTGGTTATTAGTACCAAGTCCAATAAAGCGCATAATGATAAATATTACCCCCACCACCAAAATCAATGGAGTAATATCAAAGTATCTTCTATGATCTGCTCCCTCAATATCTAAACCTAAATATTCCTCCTCGATAGAACGAATTGCCAACATCGGATTTCCCCCGGCACGTTCTTGTAATTTAGACAAATCCGCAGATGATAAATCAATACTCCTTTCTCGCGCTGCACCCTTCATAATTTCTCTGATTGTCCTTTCTGGTAAAGGTTTCAGTTCAATTCTAGGAATATTTATGAAAATATCAGCACGGGGAGGATCTGTAGCAAGTACAAGCATAGGAACACCCTTACGACGTAACTGCTTCAACCAAATTCTAAATTTAATCTCACAATTTTGGGCATCATCAAAAATTATAAAAGCTGTATTTTCCCTTAGAAAGTCTGCGATCGCTTTCTTCAACTTATCCACAGTTAGATTTTTTCCCTCTATATCTTGAGAAGGTAAATTGAATTGCTGGGTAATTTCCAGTAACATTTGCTTAGGTGTAGTTGGTTCAACAAACGCCACCAAAAAACCATCACAAGTTAATCTTTCAAAAACAGCATTAGCCAATACAGATTTACCACTACCCTCCTCACCCACAATTAAAATTGCACCATTAGCAAGTAATGATGCTGTAATTCGGTTAAATTCCGCTTGTCTGTAAATGGTAAATTCACCATCTGATATTTCTTCCTGAGAATTATCGGGGGAAATTTCACGCTGTGGAAAAATCAGAGTAGATACAGCAATAACAACTGACAAAGGATTAAATGATGATATAGCGATTAGAAAACCGCTCAAAGCAAGATTTAACCAATTAGTTCTTCTTGGTCTGGTTTTTTGACCTTGGACATAACCATATTGATCATCTTCTGAGGGTTGAATGCAGTCATAGCTGCCTGACTGCGGGCTTGAGTAAAATTTCCACGCATCCCTTGTAACTGTTGTTTAAGGTCTTCCGGTAATTCATTAGGATTTTGAAAATAATGACTAGCTACAGCTTCTTGAGCGATTAACAATGATGCTGCTTTTTCCGCACCAGCCCTAACAATTGAACTCATATCATCATCTGGAATAAAATCCGCTTGAGTATTGGTAGGGTAAAGCTGCTCAGTTGGTAATTCAATTTTTGAATCAGGAGAGAGAACAATATTTGATTCTTCCTGATCCACATCTTCTAATTGATCCTGGTATGTACCCTCAAAACCAAGCTGAACTTTTTTCTGTTCCTTCCATTCCTTGATCAATGGACCGATTGTACTAAAACTACCGCCGCCCAGTACACTCCGTACTTTTTCCCGTGATACTTTTTCAGATTTTTTATATAGGTTTTCACAAATTTCAAAGATCCTATCCTTCAAATTTGGCTCTAAAGGTGTACTAGTCATAGTTTTATAGAAAATAATTTTTACAATTCTATATTAATTTGTATGTCACCATTTGTACTACTTTGACACAAAAAAAGCGACGTTGTACACGCCGCTAATCTAGATTCTTAATTTTTATTTAACGCATTATCTCACTTATAAAACTTTCTAAGCTAATTTTTGTAATTCTCCACGACCTACCAATTTTCTTAGATTTAAGTTGTCCAGATGCGATCGCTTCTTTAATAATTTCTAAGGGAAATCCAGTCAACTGATGGCACTCATTGACAGTTAATACCAATTTGTCACTAGCCTTTAGTTGTTGTCCATTTAGAAGCAGTTCAACCATTGCCGATAGTCTAGAAATATCGTCACTAACTCCGACAACTCCGACAGGCTCATCATGGTATATTGTTAGCTCATCCTGATCTATTGTCGTAATTTGTCGTGGTTCTACCACTTGTTCATAAGCTGGTGTAATCACCTTAGATTCATATTTGATTTTATCAAGTTCTGATTGCTGAAATACTGCTATATCACGGGTTTTACCTTTTTCGTAAGTGCAAGACAATTTACCCGCTTTAACATATCTTTCAATAGCTCTTTCACTACAGCCTAAGTATTGTGCTGCTTCTTTTTTATTCATATTCCTGGCCGGATTAACTATGAAATCTATTATATCACTACTGTCGGGATTTGTCGCGGTTCAACTGTCGGGATTTGTCGCGGTATTAAGGAGTATAACTAAAGCAGAAGTGTTGAATGTTAAGATTTTGAGGATTGTGTCCAAGTTGTGCATTGGTATTGGTGATACCAAATTTGATCAATTAATGACTCTATTCTCAA
>Ga0208596_1000635_pt1 | contig 10559 bp, 10 predicted proteins | sample LakMenEpi12Jul11_FD_150686 | JGI IMG/M metagenome (GOLD analysis project Ga0208596, IMG submission 150686) | Freshwater microbial communities from Lake Mendota, WI - 12JUL2011 deep hole epilimnion (SPAdes) | ecosystem: Environmental > Aquatic > Freshwater > Lake > Epilimnion/Euphotic zone ...
GCTGCACGATAAACAGAATCCTGATCACCAAATGAAACCTGGCCGTTTGATGCACCGATCAAATATGTATTACGTGGTCCGAAACCTGAAGTTCCTCGGCCATTGAGACCAGCGTTATTAAACAGTGCTGTACTTCCTGCACCTGGACCCTCTGCCCACATTCCGGCAAGAGTTTCATTCATCGCACCCAATGCATTCGCCGGAATTGAATCACGCAAACCTTGTGGGATGTTATTGAAAACATCTGGACCGAAGAGAAGAACCTGTGTGCGCTTTTCAAAGTCAGCGCTTAATGATTTCAGTGCTTCAACGACATCTAGATAAATACCCGCACCAGATCCACCGGCAACAGAGCTAATTACTAGCGCCATTGGTAGAGGTGCTTGTCCTTCTGCCTTGCCGTACATCTTCATTGAAACTTCGCGAAGTTCTTCTAAAACTCCCGGTGCTGAAAGACGGCTGTATGAACGATTAATTGCTTGTGAAAGTTGAGAAAGTTGTGATGCAACTACAGCGCGGCCGAGTGTTCGATACTGACCTGCACCCTTTTGAATTGGGACCGCTGTGTTTTCTGGTAACCATCCACCAAGTGCCAAATTTTGCTCTGTATTTGGCATGCGTTGAATCAACTGATTTCGAAGTCCTGCATAATCAACCGCTTGAGGGACAAGACCTAGAAACTGATTCGCTGGAAGTAGCGGAGCTGTAAAGTTTCCGCCACCCTGCGTTGAAATAGTGTCAATCTCTAAGAATTGCCAAGCTTCAGGGAACTCACCTTTCCAACCCTTTGAACGAAGACGACGAAGCAACGTCTGTCGCATAGCTCGGATTGTCTTTCCTCCTGAGCCTCCGACACCGATGATCAGAAATGGTGAGAGCATTCTTTAGTTACCTTTCATTTGCGGTTGTATTTCTTACCAGTCGTCATTCTTCGAACTAGAACCACCGGAGCTTCCGGTTGTTCCCCAATCATCATTGCTAGATGTGGTTGAGCTTCCCCATCCATCATTTGAAACAGGTGTAGCGCTTGGCGCACTTGGCTTTGAAGTTGATGCAGGTGTAGAGCTAGAACCCCATCCGTCATCGCTAGGTTTCGACGGTTGATCCCAATCGCCTCCTGTTGATGCTGGTGGAGGCGTTTCTGTAGCAGGCATGTCCTCAATCTTTAGAAGATTGTTGAGCCAGCCAGCATCAGTTGATAGCTTCAAGTTAAGTGCGTTCACTTGTGTCACAGGATCTGCGCTATTGAAGTTAAGAAGTCCTGTGATGTTTCCTTCGATTGGGAAGTCTGGAGCTTCACCGGTTTGATTCATCGCCTTAAGGGATGCAAGTGCGGATTCAGAAAGTGTTAGGTGCATTGCAAAAGCTGGATTTAGAGAAGCAACGGCTTCATGACGCTCTAGGCCATGCTTATTTGTAGACCAGATATCAGATGAAGCAACAATCATTCCTGGAGAAGTAGCAAGGATCGCACGCGGTGCTGCAAATGGATTGAGAGGCGCATTTCCGCGAAGAGATTCTGATCCGATCTGAATCTGCTTTTCCTTTGAATCAGAGTGCAAGAAGCCTTCGAAGTCAGATTCGGTGAAGACATCTGAGCCAGATCCCTTTTCGGCACGCTTTATCGAAACAAAACCACCAGAGGCAGTTAACAGAACTGGCGTAGTTGCCTTGCTCAAAGGAGATACCGCGATACGTGCTGCTCGAAGCTGCAAAATCTTCAAAACGGTCAGTGGCAACATCAAGCCTAAGAACATGCACAGTGCGAAAATAATCCAGAAGCGAGGACTATTGATCTTTACTTTGGTTTCGAAGGAAACCGGAACTTGACCCGCAATGTCTTGCTGTCCATCGCTCTTGAATACAACTGGAATAAATCCTGAAACAACACCATCTGCTGATTCTGAGTTCTTGATTTCAAGAATGTAATTCAAGCTCTCCCCTGCAGCAACTTGGATGCAATCAATATCCTTTAGATCCTTGCCATCCAAAGTCGCCCTATAACCATTGACTCGTTTTGGATTTGGATCAGTACGTACTTCTAGATCCTTAAAGCACACTTCACCATTTGTTCGTGAAGGACCTTTGATGGTGATCGGAGCTGTTGCAGCGCCACTCTTGCCATCAAGTGGAGCGGTGAAATCTGAGGCATTGATTGGGTTTGGGTTCACTTCGGGATAAATCCCAGGTGCCAATGGCTGCACCTGCTGAATGGCAGAGAAGGTGAACTCGTAGCCAGACTGGGTGGTGACATCCAAAGTAACAATTAGATTGGCAAGACCCAAACTATCTGTACGACCTGTGGGATTGAAGGAAGCTTTAAATTTTCCAGTGTCATCGAACGTTAGGTCGTTGTATGAAATTGATTGGTTGGTTGGATCAATAAACCCGTATCGAAGATTCTTTGATTTGTAATCAGCGAAATTTACAGAGCGACCAAGCTGGGAAATCGCACCATTGAATGAGCAACTTTCACCCTCGTAGCAAGGATCATTCTTAATGTCGATTGCTATATCCAAGTACCCACAAAATACACTTCGAGCATAATCTTTTGTGGTAAAGGTCCACTTACCTGGAGCCAATACGGATCCAGCACGAACATTTCCTGATGCACTAATTGCTGCTTCATCTGCGCCAAAATATGAAACTTGTACATCGGCAACCGATGCACCCTTGGAATTAGCGAGTACTTGGCCGCTGGCGTTCTTTAGTGAAAATCCATCCTTCAATGCACTCGCTTTGAATCGAGTAAATCCTGGATCAATATTTATGCTTCCACCTATAGCCTCAATTACACGACCACTGGAAGTAATACATTCAAACTGTGTTGGTGGCCAAATGATGTCTATTGGATCGCCAACCTCGGTAACAACACCTTTTGCACCAACTGGTGAACCACATTTAATGTCAAGCTTCGCTGCTCCGTTGAAGTATGCGGTTTCAACACTTCCTGAATATTCGACAATGGGTTTGAAGTAGGTCATTCCTCGAGATTCGTAATCTACATCGGCCTGCGTGCGTTCATACTGCCCAGGATTAGCAATAACGTCGGCGTTACGAAGCAAGATACCTTGAATATTGATTCCAGATTTTCGGAACTTATCTATAGTCGCAGTTTTGCCAGTAGAAATCCCAGTCGTAGGGTTTACTGCACATATTTCTTCAAATGCCTTCTGGGTTGCGCTAAGGCTAGAACCAAGTGACAAAGCACCGTCAGTAAACCACAATAAAATGTTGCAAGAATTAGGGGTTACTTGCGGTTTCATGTAGTTGTATGCGCCATTGAGTGCACGTGAATAATCAGTTGATTGGCCTGATCTTAAATCTGGAACTTTTGAATCAATCCAATTCTTATCACCGTCCAAAGACTTTTCTGTTAGTTCAGCCCAGCCCTTGCCATCGATGACTTTGAAATCTTGAGCAAAGGTCGAGAAGGCACGATTAACTGTGAAATATGGTCGATATTCCGCGATGCTAGCAAACTGCTCCAGAGCCGATTTCAAACCTTCTACACGCAGATTCTGTTTGTCATTCCACCGCAAACTGCCTGATTCATCAATCAAGAACAAAACGTTTACAACATCTTTTTGACCACTGCTATTTACGCAGGTTGCAATCTGTTGGACAGCCTGCTTACCCCAATCAGATATCGGTGGGCCTGCTGATGCACCAGGTGTACTGGCCGTTAACATTCCGAATGAGATGAAAAATGAGGTTACAACTGCAAGGAATTTTCTCATCACTTAGATCTCCGAGAAGTTTCTCGCGATGACAACGATTACAGGGATTGCTATAAGGAAACCAAGCACTGAAAGGATTCGGCTTAACTTAAGAATCTTTGCACCGGTCGCCATGTCGTAATAGATATTCGAACTTGCAGTGGTGTTTTTTGTCTGTGCTATCGCCATCATTAAGATAGGCGTGAAAGGTGTCAACAAGTACGCAAAATAAATGAGTGCTGACGTCTGTAATGTTGGTACAAAATAAATAGTTAAGCTCAAGACGCAGGCTATTGCGCCAACAATTATTGGAATCCACGACGGCCGAGTTGCGGTTTGCATCCGTACCCAACCCTTCTGTGTAGACCCTTAGAGACTCTTGTGTCTATTGCAAGTTTCTGCTTACAATTCAGCGAATCTGCAGGCGGTTAGTCTCGCGTAGGTTCATGTTAGGCATCAAGGCTGATTTAGTGAATAGTTCTAAATGAATGGTCATACATTCCAGATGACCAAATAAAGGGGTAACGGATGAGCAGCAACGGTTTAAACAAGAGCACCAAAGCCACACTAGCTAGACCGTGGATCTTGCCTTTCGTAATCGTCACAGGATTAGCAGCGGCTTGGGCTGCTCCATGGACCTTTGCAGATGGCACACCTGTCTCTTTTATCTTTAAAACTCTTGTCCCACTGCTGATTCAAGCGATCATTAGTAGCGTCTGCGCCATTCTTGCCTTCCTTGGAAAGCCATCCTGGCTACCACTTTTGATAGCAACCATCACGGTCTCATTTGTTAATGCGATTAGTTTTGGCTTCGGGATTTTCGACGTGAAGTTTGGAACTGCTCAAATCATCGTGCTTGCCTTGGTGGCTATAGCTCTAGTTCCGACCGTGATTTGGGGCCGTAACGTTGTCGATTACGCCGTGAACACAGACATGCCCACATTTAACGCTGATCCAAGCCACGATAATTGGTAGCAATTAATTCCTTGACATTTTTATTTGGCTATTGAAGGCTTGGCCAAAAGAGAGGAATCGCAATGACCAGCCCAAACCTGCTATTAGTACGAGACAAAGCTCAAAGATTTTCAAAGCAGTTCTTTAACATTGTTCAACTTGATGATGACGGTGATCTGAGCATCCCTTACGAGTCAACACATATGTACATCTCATGTACTGAATTAGATAACAGCAATCCGGATCTGAATGAATTTCGCAAAGAAAATGAAATCTCGACAACTTTGGTGAATGTTTGGGCATTGGTTCTTCGCGAAGTACCGGGGTCTCCAGAATTGTTTAAGTGGATTGCAACAGAAGGACAGACCTATAACTACGGTCGATTTGGCGCTCGTGAGCTTCCAGATATGCCTGGTAAGTACTTAATTGTTTTTGAATACAGCCTGCCCGGAGATCACTTAGATCCAGGCGAGTTAAAGGGCGCTCTCGCATCAGTTGGCTTTACAGCTGATAACGAGGATGACGACCTAAAGGCAAGGTTCGGCGGAAAGACTGTTGCAGATCTAAGACAAGAGTGAGCTAAGTTCTAAATAGATGAGTCTTAGCTACGAAATACGAGAGAGTGCAAACAGCGTCGCAAAAAAGTACGATCATTCTGCGCTAACAAAGTTGCACGTTCTCTACGGTATTCGACGAAGGTTTCCTGATCAGCTCAATGGTTTGAGTTTGGAAGCTATCGAAGAAAAGATATCAGCTCTTCCCAGCGCGCAAACAGGTGCTTTAGGGGTCACAGAGGAAGTTGATGAGCTTTTGTTGGGGATTCAATATCCTCAACAGGCTTTGGAATTAGCTTCAACTCTGTCTCTTTCCTTATTGGGTGTAAAGCTTGATGAGGCAACGGTGCCAACTGCCGTGGCTGCGCCAGCAGTTGAGGAAGAGCAGTTAACTCTTGATGATTCACTTGAAAGGCTAAATAAGTTAATTGGCCTTAATGAGGTTAAGTCTCAAGTTTCAAAGCTGATTAATGTGCATCAAGCCAACAACATCAGATCAGGCCAAGGGTTACCTAAGGTTCCGGTAGGTCTTCACTGCGTTTTTACTGGCAGCCCAGGAACAGGAAAGACAACTGTTGCGCGGTATTTAGCGGACATGTATTTCTCAATCGGATTGTTGCCATCACGACGAGTGCATGAGGTTGATAGGTCGGCATTAGTTGCTGGATATGTCGGACAGACAGCGCTGAAAGTTCAAGAAGCTGTCGAGAAGGCAAAAGGTGGTGTCCTGTTTATCGATGAGGCATATTCGCTTTCTGCAGATTCAGGGGCAGGTTTTGGTGATGAGGCAATTTCAACGCTAGTCAAAGCGATGGAAGACAATCGGGATAATCTGGCAATCATTGTGGCTGGATATAAAGAGCCTATGAAGCAGTTTATTGAATCTAATCAAGGATTAAAGTCTAGGTTCCAAAACTATATTCACTTCTCTGACTATTCGAGCGATGAGCTTTTGAAGATATTTAATGAGCTCTGTCTTTCACACAAAATGGAGATTGATGAAGCTGCCAAGAAAGATTTGCTGCAGCATATTGAAGATGCGAAACCGCAAGGCGATCAAGGTAACGCGCGATATGTGCGCAACCTCTTTGAGAAGATGTACCTAAATATGTCACATAGAGCCGCAGAAGACGGAAACATCGATCTTCATGAGATTCTAAAGTTTGAAAGTGTAGATATTCCGAAGGTAGAAGAGCGAAAGCAGACGCTCGGCTTCTCCCCTAACAAGGAATAAGAATTAGTTAGTAGCCCAGGTGGGTTTAGGAATACTTGTAAAGCTTCAAACCCTTCCAAGAAACATAAATTGCCGGTGGCCATTGATCTGGTGCTGTGAATTTACCGATCATGGCATCGCAACGTAGCCATCTTTGACCCTTTGCCCATGCTGCCCGGCTAGGTGTGTACCAAGCCCAATAATTAAAGGTTGAAGTGCTGCCTCTACTTGTTTCAGCATTTGGGAAAGTGCCCCAGAAATCACAAAGTTCGTTAACTATGTCTAATGTTGTTTCGCGGTCCATATCCACTGGATTGGTATTCAAGGGCCAGGTAGCTACTGCGTAAGTTTCCATGTTATGTGTTGACGAGCAGTTAACAGGGTTCTTTGGGGCGTACTTAGCCGAGACTTGAGCCTTCGTATATTGGAAACACTGACCAACTTTTGGAATAACCGTATATGCAGCATTTGCCGCTGGAGGTGTTAGTAATGAACTAGTGAAAAGTGCAGTTAAAAGAATTGAGAGTGTTTTAGTTCTTTTCAGTATTTTCATTTATTTCCTCCAATTAGATATCTTGATGAGTGAGTAGAACTGGATCCTGCTTAGCAACGCTCTGTAAGTTTTACGGAAGACAGAGTCACAACAGTCGATGCCAACACAACTTTTCCTGGGGATGGGCTCTGCTTGCAGACCTTCCAGTTGCTATCTAAGACTTGAATTCTAAATAGACCCTTGTGATCAACTTGATCCAAGACATAGCTGCCTTTGGATTGCAACAGATCTTGTGCGAGCTGCAGATTCATGCCAACAACTTTTGGCATTGTGAATTTTGCTTCAGGTGTGGCAGATGATGAAGCCTTCTTTTTGCTCTTCCAAACAACCTTTGAACCCGATTTAGTACACACAAAATCGGTTGCACCCTGCTTAAAGGTTGCACCTTCAGGTGAGCAGGCATCGCCATTCTTAATTGTCGCAGCCCAGGTTGTTGTCATGCCGAGCTGTACCCCAGCAATCAAAAGGCAGCTGACCAACAACCTTGCTAAAACTTTATGGCGATTAGTTTGCATGCCGCAACTCTACGGGAATCCTTATTTGATTCAAGCAATGACCAGTCCACAATTAACAAGTTACGAATAGAAGATTCTGCTCATATGCCTTACTACTTAGATGTAAGCAATATTCCAATCATTCCACCGGCCATGCCACACCAAATGAAACTCTGAATATCCCACAGCCAAACAGCTTCAGTACCAAAGATCAATGCACCAAAGGCCCAGCCCAGTGCAATACACAATAAGCGAACACCAATCATCTGACTTTTACTCATAAGAAAATTGTAACTTTCAGACAGTTAATTACCCGGTAAGACGCCTTGCATCTGCATCTCTCTGCCGTAACGAAGTTTCGAATCAAAGATGATGCGGCCTGCATCTCTGAATAATTGCGAGATTGCCGGCGCAGTTAACTCTGGCCTCTGATTAGCAACATTGGTCCAGTAACTGGCTGCGATCAGAGTAGAAACTGATGTACCTGTTGCCGTTGACTCTGCACCACCCGGCAAAATTGACGGAGCAGTTCCTATGACATAGAAATCAACAAGGTGGCGATCATAATTTGAGTAATTGGCTATCTCGCCCTTGGTATCCAATGCTCCAATAGCCGTTGATACTGGGATGCAGGCTGGCCAATCGATTCTTGCTTTATTACCAGCATTACCAGCGGGAAAGAAGACCGGAACATTCTTTACTTTAAGGTCAAGCAAAATCTTTTCGAGTTCTTTAACTCTAGGGCAGTAATTCTTTACAGCAAGAGTTGGATGATGTCCTTGTGCCATTGCAACCGCGCCAATGTTGAGCTCTTCGCGCTTAGAAGCTATCCACTTAAATACTTGAATGATGGTGCTTTCATAGACAAGCAACCTCTCACCGCGTGCATTAAATGCGATTAATCGAATCAAAACTATCTTCTGGCCTGGGTTGGTATTCATAGCAATGCTTGCCATTTGCGTGCCATGGCTAATGTTTCCTGTGCTAACGCCGCTTGAGGGAATAGTGGCAGATCCTGGTCCTTCTTGAAATGTTCGGCCGTTAGGACATAGAGACCAACTGAGAATACATACTTCAAGAATCACTGCGTCTTTGATCACTGGAAGTGAGGTATCAAACCCAGTATCAATAATGACTAGCGATTTTTGTGGCGTTGTGGCTTGTGCTGGGACAAGTAGAGAGGAAGTGAACATCGCAAAGATAAGCAGTGCGATTGCTTTAATCTTCATGACAAGTCCATTCTGTGTTGGAACTAGCCCATCCAGTAATCGGTTATCCACCCAATTTTGTTTGAGTTTGCTGATTCTGGCAATGCTTTTCCATTGAGCGAGGACACCGTTACGTTCATTATGGGTAAACAATAATTTGTTTTCAAGGCAATTGGCCCTATTTCCCTGCTGCTATTTGATCTACAACGATGCTTGTAATGATTGGTTTTGCTGCTTCGTAAGAGATGCCATACACAAGTTCGAATGCCTGACTAAAGCTCTTCCCTGTGGCTATCTGTTCGTACACATCGATCAATGAATCAGGACCCTTTAGTGCAACAAGGATTTCGATGATACGAGCACCCATTTGATTTCTGATTGCGTATGGATAAGACAGCCAATTTGTTGAGTAGTTGAAGATAGAAAGAAAACTTTGAACTTGATCCTTCTGGACTTTTACGCAGAAGGAATATGGACAGTCTGGATACATAATCGCTGACTCAGCCGCCCTGAATTGCATGTATGTGTCAAAACTATTGTGGTTTGCAGCAGCATTTTCTATAAATATTGCCATTCCATCATTAAACCAACTGTGTGATGCGTACTCTTGGAAATACCAGCGATCACCGAAAATCACTCTCTGGATCGTATGGAGATATTCGTGGCCGATAACAACACCTCGGTAGGCACGGGAATATTCCGGGAATGTCTGATCTAACTGCTCACGTGATCCTATATCGGTCATCCCAATAAAAATCACACCTTCAAGATTTGAATCTACAAAGGCCTGTTGATAGCAAACTTCTCTTTCCTTACGGCAGATCACATTGACCGCGTCTGCATGCCTATTCTTAAAGGCTGTAGTTTCATTGATATAGAGTCTTTTGAAAGTTTCATCCGCCCATGATGCATCTTTGTAATTAAAGGCAAAAAGTCTTGACTTGCTCACATTTTTTGCCTTAGGAAAAACTTTTGATACTAACTCCATACGTAACTTGAAGTCAGCGAAGTTCGGAATAGTGTTTGGACCAATAAGTATTTCGACGCTGCCGAGTTTGCTTGGTGATGTTGCAATGTTCTTAGAGACTGCAGACCAGGCTTGATATGGGATCCCGTCACGATTAGCGTAAGCGTTTTGCCAAGAAGTAGCTACATCAACAGGGACTGGGTATTTCTCGCTTTCAATTGGAAAAACTCCGTTGACAACCTTGGACCAAAGTTTTTCTGTCATGGACAAGGTGGGCACAACAGGCGTCGGGGTTGGTGTTGCGGTCAGTGTTGGAACAGGAGTGGGCATTGATGATGGCGTTGGTGCGGGAGTTGGTTCTACGGGTTTAAACACTGGATTTGGTGATGGCTTTGGAGCGGCTTTGATTGCAACGCCCTTGTTCCAAACAAGTTTTGTTCCTGATTTAACACAGGTGAACTTTTTACCTGATGCTGTTGCAGTTGTTCCCGCTTTTGTGCACTTAGCTCCTGCTTTTGGAGTTGCTGCTTGAACAGGTGCTGCAAGTGTTAAAAGCAAAATGATCGCAAGTGCTAAGTACCTTTTGCGCTGCATGTATAAAGGGTAAGTTATTGAAGGTTGCAAATCCACTAAAGAACGGTCAATGTTTCTTGTTGCATGTCCTTGCATGTAGATCGCAAAGATCAGCTGTCAGATTGAGCTGCGCTTATGAAAGGTTAGCCGTGGCTTGACTCGCTAGTTATAAGGTTTCGTTCGCGCAATTTGTTCAAGTATGTATGGAGCAATCTTTGCATAAAAGTCATCTTTACTTAAGCCAAAAGCGCCCTTCGTTACATCGTTAAAATCTTTTGCAGTTACAAGCTGATCTAACATTTTTATGAGTCCATCAAGACCATA
>Ga0208596_1000639_pt1 | contig 10515 bp, 7 predicted proteins | sample LakMenEpi12Jul11_FD_150686 | JGI IMG/M metagenome (GOLD analysis project Ga0208596, IMG submission 150686) | Freshwater microbial communities from Lake Mendota, WI - 12JUL2011 deep hole epilimnion (SPAdes) | ecosystem: Environmental > Aquatic > Freshwater > Lake > Epilimnion/Euphotic zone ...
GATGGGCGGGCTCAAAAATTGAGCCGATGGCGCTAGGTCGTCTTGCGCCCCTGCCGTATCGCCAGCACCGCCATGACGGTGGCCAGCGCCACCAGCCCCACGCCCAGCGCGAACAGATGGCCGGTCGCGAGCGCGGCGAGCACCATGGTGTAGAGGATGGCCTCCAGCGGTCCGATCGCCACATAGGCGACGCCGTAGTCCGAGAGCACCTTCGAGTCGGAGCGCTTATCGACGATGCGCAGCAGCGCGACGCCGAAGGCGATGGTCCCGGTGTTCCAGCCGTAGGTGAAGATACCCGATTCGAACCAGTGTTCCTTGAACACCCGTGGTGCGATGATCAGCAGCCAGCCCACACAGAGCGCGAGACCGAGCAGTGCGAACACGATGAGCGGCACGGCATGGGTGAGCACGATCTGCACGTTGATCGAGGCGATGCCGAACGCCACCAGATAATCCGATGCCAGCGAGCCGATGCTGCCGATGGTCTTGCCATCGACATACTGGCCGACCTTCGCGAGATCGAGCGCGGCTTGGACGGACCAGCCGATCACCATCGCGATCACGAATGCGGGCAGTACGAACTTCGGTGGCAGCAGCTCGCGGATCGTGGGCATCACGGTGACGGTGAGGCCGTATACGGCGAGGACCAGCGCCACATGCCAGGCGAGCGGCTCGAGTGCGATGCTGTTGACCGTGGCGCGTCCGGTCGAGGCCTGGAACATCGGCGGCAGGAAGGACGACTGCTCGGGCGCCGTCTGCGCGCCGTCCGCCGTAGCGATCGGGATATCGCGCTCGATCCAGCCGCGGCGGCGAGCGATGTTGACCAGCACCAGTCCGCCGAACACCGCGCAGAGGATGCCGAGCGTGGCGAAGGTGAAGCCGATGCTGCGCGCGGCCTCCCACTGTGGCATGGCGTCGGCATAGACGGCCGCCGTGCCATGACCGCCCGCGAAGCCGCCGGGCAGCATGATCATGAACTCGTCGCGCAGGTCCGTGAACACGAAGGCCAAGAGCGCCGTGCCCACGCACAGCACCACGCCGTACTGCATGAACTCGGAACCGAGGTTGTAGAGGAAGGAGGTACGGGTGCCGCGCCAGGTCTCGCGCGTGAGCTGGGTCGGGCGGTGCCCCATCAAGAGCGTCGCGAAGAGGAGGACGATCAAGATACCGGGGTAGGTGCCGAGCAGCGCAGCGCCGTCCTCGCCGCGGCTGAACGGCAGCAGGTCGTAGCCGCCCGGTCCGAGCGCGAGGCCGATGAGGCCGGCGATCATCGACGAGGGGATCAGGAAGCGTGAGAGCCATGGGATGCCGGCGCGCAGCAGGTGCGCGATCACCAGCAACCCGGAGATGATGCAGAAGTCGATCAGCATGCGTCCCTCGCATTGGTCCGTTCCTGCGTCGGAGGCACGCCGAACGATTTTTTGTAGGCGTTGCTGAAGTGGGCGGTGGATCCGAAGCCGCACTCGACCGCCACTTCACGGATCGGTAGCAGCGTCTGACGCAGCAGGGTGCGCGCACGTTCCAGACGGCGCTTGAGGTAGAACATCGACGGCCCGATGCCCATCTGTTCCTTGAAGAGCCGTTCGATCTGTCGGGTCGAGATGCCGACCTTGGTGGCGATCTCGCATAGCGGAACCGGTTCGTCCAGTGTCGACTCCATCATCTCGATGATCTGGGCGAGGCGAGGGCTCGCCACGGCATAGCGGTTCTGGATCGCTGCGCGCTGCGCTTCTTCTTCGTCGCGGATGCGCGGATAGATGAACTGCTCCGCGACGTCCTGCGCAAGCTGCTTGCCGAAGGTCTCGCGCACGAGATGCAGCATCATGTCGAGCGCGGCGGTGCCGCCGCAGCAGGTGAAGACGTCACGATCGAAGATGAAGAGTTCGTGCGAGGTCTGCAGCGAGGGGTATCGCTTGCGGAACAGCTCGTCGTATTCCCAGTGCACGGTGGCGCGTCGGCCGTTCAGCAGGCCCGCCTCGGCGAGCACGAAGGTGCCGCAGCTGATCGCGCCGATGACTGCGCCGTGGTGGGCGAGGCGCCGCAACTGGTGGTGGATCTTGTGCTGCCGTCCGAACTGCAGCGGTTCGAGACCGACGCAGACGACCACGAGGTCGATGTCGTGCAAGGCGTCGAGCGTCGCTTGCACTTCGACCGGGATTCCGTTGCTCGCCATCACGGGGCGGCCATCGACCGAGGCCAACAGCCACTCGAAGAGCGGTTTCTCGCTGAGTCGGTTCGCGACCCGCAGCGGATCGAGCGCGGCGGCGAAGGCCAGCATCGGGAACTGCGGCGCAAGGACAAAAGCGATGCGGATGGGCGTGTTGGTGCTGCCGCGCCGGGCAAGCCGGATGATGGCGGTCTTCGGGGGTTTTTCGCCCATCGTTGTGGACATTGTGAGCCGAAACCCCCACCCCTCGGATGTCGAAGTATCGCATGGTCATGTCGGCTGGATGTAACTCCGTCCCGCATGGCGCGGTGACCATCTCCGGCTCATGCAAACCACTGCACGTGCTGTCGTCATCGGCGGCGGAGTCGTCGGCTGCTCCGTCCTCTACCATCTCGCCAAGTTCGGTTGGACCGACTCGGTGCTGCTCGAGCGCGACGAACTGACGTCCGGCTCCACCTGGCATGCCGCCGGCGGCATGCACACCATCAACGGCGACCCGAATGTCGCCAAGCTCCAGAAGTACACGATCGACCTATATAAGGAGATCGAGGAGCTGTCCGGCCAGCCCACGGGGCTGCACCTGACGGGCGGCGTCATGCTGGCCGCCACCGAAGCGCGCTTCGACTGGCTCAAGAACACGGTCGCCAAGGGGCGTTATCTCGGCATCGACGCCAAGATCATCACCCCCGAGCGCGCGCATGAACTGATGCCGCTGCTCGACCCGTCATGCTTCGTCGGTGCGCTCGAGACCGTCGTCGACGGCCACCTCGACCCTTCCGGCACGACGCAGGCCTACGCCAAGGCCGCGCGCAAGCTCGGCGCCAACATCGAGCGCTTCACCAAGGTCGAGGAGCTCATCCAGAACGCGGATGGCACCTGGCGCGTGATCACCAACCGCGGCGAGATCCATGCCGAGCATGTGGTCAACGCGGGCGGCCTTTGGGCGCGCGAGGTCGGGCACATGGTCGGCCGCGAGCATCCGGTGCTCGCGATGGAGCACATGTACCTCATCACCGAGGACATGCCCGAGGTCGCCGAGATCAACCGCACGACCGGCAAGGAGGTGTTGCACGCCATCGACTTCGACGGTGAGCTGTACCTGCGCCAGGAACGCGGCGGCATGCTCATGGGCACCTACGAGAAGGCCTGCAAGGCCTGGTCGGAGCATTCGACGCCGTGGACCTTCGGGCACGAGCTGCTGCAGCCCGACATCGACCGCATCGCGCCTTCGCTCGAGGTCGGCTTCAAACATTTCCCCGCGTTCCAGAACGCGGGCATCAAGAAGATCGTCAACGGCCCCTTCACTTTCGCGCCCGACGGCAATCCGTTGATCGGACCGGTGCGTGGGCTGCAGGGCTACTGGTGCGCCTGCGGCGTGATGGCCGGCTTCAGTCAGGGCGGCGGCGTGGGCTACGCACTCGCCAACTGGATGATCCATGGCGACCCGGGCATGGATGTCTGGGCGATGGATGTCGCGCGCTTCGGAGATTGGGCGAGCAAGGCCTACACCAACGCCAAGGTGAAGGAGAACTACGCGCGGCGCTTCTCGATCCGATTCCCGAACGAGGAGCTGCCGGCCGGACGTCCGCTCAAGACCTCGCCGCTCTACGACCGCCTGAAGGCGCGCGGCGCGCAGTTCGGTGCGGCCGCTGGGCTCGAGGTGCCGCTCTGGTATGCACCCGAGGGCGTCCGCGACGAGTTCAGCTGGTACCGATCGACGGACTTCGACACCGTCGCGGCGGAGGTCGCCGCGGTACGCACGCAGGTCGGTCTCATCGAGACCACGGGCTTCGCGAAGTACACCGTCAGCGGTTCGGGCGCACGCGCTTGGCTCGACGGCCTGCTCGCCTGCAAGATCCCGGCGCCGGGCCGTATGACGCTCGCGCCGATGCTCAAGCACGATGGGCGCCTGATCGGCGATTTCACGCTCGCCGATCTCGGTGCCGAGGGCTTCCTGATCATCGGCTCAGGGCTCGCCGAGGACTACCACATGCGCTGGTTCCAGCAGCATCTGCCGTCCGACGGTTCGGTGTCCATCGTCGCCCATGGCGCCGGCCTTGCGGGCCTCGCGATCGCCGGTCGGCGCGCGCGCGAGGTGCTCGCGGCGGTGACCACGGCGGATCTCTCCACGGCGAAGTTCCGATTCATGGACATCAAGCGCATCCCGGTCGGCATGGCCTCGGCGCTGGTGGGACGCGTCAGCTACACGGGCGATCTCGGCTACGAGATCTGGTGCGAGCCCGCGTCTCTCGTGCACATCTTCGATGTGCTGATGGCGGCCGGCGAGGCGCATGGCATCCGGCTGTTCGGGTCGCGCGCGTTGAATTCTTTGCGTCTCGAGAAAGCCTACGGTTCTTGGGCCCGCGAGTACCGGCCGATCTACGGCCCGCTCGAGGCCGGCCTCGACCGCTTCGTCGCCTACGACAAGCCTGCCGACTTCATCGGTAAACAGTCCGCGCGCCGCGAGAAGGAGGCTGGGGGTCGCCTGCGTCTGCGCTGCTTCGTGGTCGATGTCACGGATGCGGACGTCATCGGCGACGAGCCGATCTGGCACGGCGAGAAGGTCGTCGGCTGGGTCACTTCGGGCGGCTATGCGCACGCCTCGAAGCTCTCGGTCGCGATGGGCTATGTGTCGCGCGAACTCGCCGACGAGGCGGAGGGCTGGACCATCGAGATCCTCGGGCATCGGCGGACGGCGCGGCTGCAGCCTAAGCCGTTGTTCGACGCCGACGCCAAGCGGCTTATGGGCTGACTTCGGGGCTGACCTCGCAGCCGTATTCGGCTGCGGAGGCCACGAAGCCGCGCCAGAAGCTGCCGAAATAGCTTCGCGCCACCGCGAGCCGGTACTGCGGCGCGTCCGCGGTCTGCCACAGGGTCACGCCGATATGGCTGGCGATCGTCACCGCGACATCGCCGGTCCTGAACACCGAAGGGTGCAGGTCGATCGGCAGCATCTTGGCGAGTGCGTCGCGGATCCGTGGTCCGCCGATCTCGAGCACCACGCGGCTGTCCGTGAGGTCGAACACCGAAGCCGAACCTACGAACATCGTCTGCAGATCGTCAGCCGATCGAGCGGACGAGGCCGACTCGATCCACCAGTGCCCCGGAGCGATGCCGAGTACGGTCAGCGTGTCGCCGTCGAGCTCACGCTCGAGGGTCGCTGCGAGTGTCTTCGCTGCGCCGCGCCGTGCGATGACGCTCGCCAACAGACCGATGCGCCGCGCGCGTACCTGCACGCCGGGACGGCCGTCGGCCTTGCCGTAGCGTCCGGGTGCGAAGTGAGTGGCGAGTGTCTCAGCCACGCAGGCGCGCTCCTTGCGGGTCGATGAACACCGGCTCACAGATCTCGACCTCCGTCTCTTGACTGCGCAGCAGATCGACGGCGCGCAGCCGCTCCCCATGACGCTGTCGACCGTTCTTCAGAAGACCGAGCGCGATCCAGTGGCCGAGCGACGGCGAGTAAGCGACCGAGGTCACATAGCCCTGTTCGTGCTCGAAGGTGGTCGGTGCTGCGAGCGGTAGGAAGTGCGCGCCGCTCACGAGCCGTGTCTTGCCGTCCACGGGCCTGACCCCCACGAGTTGGGTGTCCGCGGGATCATCGAGCGCCGGCAGCCGCGCGAGGCGCGCGCCGATGTAGTCCTTCTGGGTGGAGAGCATGCGGACAAGCCCAAGCTGCTGTGCGCTGGTACGACCGGTGAGCTCGTTGCCGGCGACATGCCCCTTCTCGATGCGCATCACGCCGAGTGCCTCGAGTCCGTAGGGGACGACGCCGAGGTCCTCCCCGGCGGCCGCAAGCCGACGGATGACAGCATCGCCGTACCGCGCCGGCACCGCGATCTCGTAGGCGAGTTCGCCCGAGAACGAGAGCCGGAACAGACGCCCGCGCAGGCCGTCGGCGAGCGTCACGGCCCGAGCGGCCATGTACGGAAAGGCCTCGTTCGAGAGGTCCTCGCCGGGTGCGAGGACGCGCTGCAGCAGCTCGCGTGAACGTGGCCCCGCGACCGCGAACTGTGCCCATTGCTCGGTGACCGACGTGAACTGCACGTCGAGCTCCGGCCATAGCACCTGATGACAGTGCTGCATGTGCTGGTAGACGGCGACCGCGTTGGCCGTGGTGGTGGTCATGAACCAGTGCTGCTCGCCCAGCCTCGCGACGGTGCCGTCGTCCATCACGCGACCGTCCTCGCGCAGCATCACGCCGTAGCGTGCGCGGCCGACGGCGAGCGTCTGCCAGCCGTTGGCGTACAGACGCTCGATGAAACGCAGCGCGTCGGGGCCTTTGAGTTCGATCTTCCCGAGCGTCGAGACATCGCAGAGCCCCACCGCCGAGCGCACGGCCTGCACCTCGCGGATCACGGGCGGCAACCAGTCGGTCTCGCCCGCGCGCGGAAAATACTGCGCACGCAACCAGGCACCTGACTCGATGAACACCGCGCCTTGCTCGCGCGCCCACTCATGCGAGGGGGTCAGCCGCGTCGGTCGGAAATCCGGCCCGCGGTGATGGCCGGCGAGCGCGCCGATGGCGACCGGCGTGTACGGTGGGCGATAGGTCGTCGTGCCGACCTCGCCGATGGACTTGCCGGTGAGCGCCGCGAGCGTCGCGAGGCCGTTGAGCGCTGAGGTCTTGCCCTGGTCGGTCGCCATGCCGAGCGTCGTGTAGCGCTTGGCGTGCTCGGACGCGCCGAAACCCTCGCGATGCGCAAGCGCGAGGTCGTCGGTGGTCACGTCGTTCTGGAAGTCGACGAAGCGCTTGCTGCGGGACGCGGGCGCACGCCAGAGCGGCGTCCACGCATCCGCTTCTTCGCCGGCGACAGGCGGCATGACGCCGCGCGGCGCGATGCCGAGGCTTTGCAAGGATCCCTCGGCGATACGGATGCCGGTCGATAGCGCTGCAGCGGTGGTGAGCTCACCCCCTGCGGCGCCGGCGACGAGCAACCCCGGCGGCAACTGCTCCGGCAGGAACATCGAGCGCTCGGCATCCCAGCGCGGCTTGGCACCGAGGTGCGAGGTGAGATGCAAGGTGGGCGCCCAGCCGCCCGACATGGCGAGCAGATCGCAGTCGAGGCGGTGCACATGACCGTCGGCGCCCACGATCTCGACGCCCTGCAGACTTCGACCACCGAGTGCGCGCCGTACGACGCCGGTCAGCAGCGGCGCATCGCGCGCTACGACGGCTGCGCGCGCGCGCGCGTCCGGGCGCGGATCGACGATCGCGACGATCTCGGCGCCGGCGGCGCGCAGGTCGGCCACCGTCGCCCAAGCGTGGTCGTTGTCGGCGTAGAGGACCGCACGCTCACCCGGTCTGACGGCGTAGCGGTTGATGTAGGTGCTGACCGCGCTCGCGAGCATCACGCCGGGCAGATCGTTGTCGCCGAACACCAGCGGACGCTCGAGCGCACCGGCGGCGAGCACGGCGCGCTTCGCGACGATGCGCCAGAGTCGTTGACGCGGCTCGAAGGGTGGTGGCGCGGCGACATGGTCGTTGACCCGTTCCACCGCGGTGTACGCGCCGTGGTCGTAGGTCGCGACCACCGTGGTCCGCGGCAGCAGGCGCACCCCAGGGGTCGCGGCGAGCTCGGCCACCACCGACTGGACCCATCGATGCGCCGAGCCGTCGCCGAGGACGATCCGCTCGCTCAGGCAGCGGCCGCCGAACAGGCAATCCTGTTCGGCGAGGATCACCCGTGCGCCGCTGCGCGCAGCCACCAACGCCGCCATCAACCCGGCAGGGCCTGACCCCACGACCAACAGGTCGCAGAACGCCGTCGCCTTCTCGTAGTGATCCGGGTCGGGCGCGGTGGAGAGCGACCCGAGTCCGGCTGCGCGGCGGATGAGCGGTTCGTAGACCTTCTCCCAGAACGCCGACGGCCACATGAAGGTCTTGTAGTAGAAGCCGGCGCCGAGCAGCGGTGAAAAGAGCCCGTTCAAGGCGAGCAGGTCGAAGCGCAGCGACGGCCAACGGTTCTGGCTCTGCGCCTCGAGGCCGTCGTAGAGCTCGACGACGGTCGTACGCGTGTTCGGTTCGCGGCGCGCGCCGGAGCGCAGTTCGACGAGGGCGTTCGGCTCCTCCGGGCCCGCGGTCAGTACACCGCGCGGTCGGTGATATTTGAAGGAGCGGCCGACGAGGCGCACGCCGTCGGCGAGCAGCGCGGCGGCGAGCGTGTCACCGGCGAAGCCCTCGTGGCGGCGTCCGTCGAAGCTGAAGCGCAGCGTGCGCGTGCGGTCGATCAGACCGCCGTTCGGAAGGCGCGCGCTCATGCGTCGCTCCGTGCGAAGGTCACCGACCGGATCTCATGCGTGCGCGTGTCGCGCTCGACGATCAGCCAGCTGTGGCAGCCTGCCGCATGGAACCACAGCTCGCGGTACAGCCCGGCGGGGTTGTCGCGCAGATAGACATAGTCGTGGAACGCGGCATCGGGTGCGTCTGCCTGCGGACGCCGCGGCACGGCATCGCCGTGATGGACGAATTCGTCGTGGCCGCGCGGTCCGCAATGGGGGCAGTGGATACGCATCAGTGCCGGTTGGGGTGCGGGCCCTGGCCCTTTTCGTCGATGACCCGGCCCGACGCGAAGCGATCGAGCCGATAGGCGGCCGCCACGGGGTGAGGCTCGTCCCGCGCCAGAAGATGTGCGAAGCACCATCCGGAGCCAGGCGTCGCCTTGAAGCCGCCGTAGCACCAGCCGGCGTTGAGGTAGAGACCCTCGACATCGGTGCGGTCGATGATCGGCGAGCCATCCATCGACATGTCCATCACGCCGCCCCAGGAGCGCAGCAGGCGCGCGCGACCGATCATCGGCATCAGCGCCATGCCGCCTTCGCAGACATCCTCGACGGTGGCGAGATTGCCGCGCTGCGCATAGCTGTTGTACCCGTCGATGTCGCCGCCGAACACGAGACCGCCCTTATCCGACTGGCTGATGTAGAAGTGCCCTGCGCCGAAGGTGATGACGCCAGGGATCAGCGGCTTCAAGCCTTCGGTGACGAACGCCTGCAGCACATGGCTCTCGATCGGGAGCTTGAGGCCTGCGAGCGCCGCGACGCGAGAGGAGTGGCCAGCGCAGGCGAGGCCGACCTTGCGCGCGGCGATCGGGCCCCGCGTGGTCTCGACGCCGGTGACGGCGCCGCCCTGGATGCGGAACCCCGTCACCTCGCAGTTCTGGATGATGTCGACGCCGAGCCGATCGGCGGCGCGCGCGTAGCCCCAGGCGACGGCGTCATGCCGCACCGTGCCGCCGCGGGGCTGCAGCAGACCGCCGCGGATCGGGAAGCGCGCGTTGTCGAAATCGAGGAAGGGCAGCATGCGACGCACGTCCTGCGCGTCGAGCAGTTCGGCATCCACGCCCTGCAGGCGCATGGCGTTGCCGCGCCGCACGTTGGCGTCGCGCTGTGCGTCGTTGTGGTGGAGGTTGAGCACGCCGCGCTGGCTGACCATCGCGTTGTAGTTGATGTCCTGCTCGAGCCCTTCCCAGAGCTTGAGCGACCATTCATAGAACGGCGTATTGCCGGGCAGCAGGTAGTTCGAGCGGATGATGGTGGTGTTGCGGCCGATGTTGCCGCCGCCGATCCAACCCTTCTCGAGCACCGCGATGTCCCGCAGGCCGTGCACCTTGGCGAGGTAGTACGCGGTGGCGAGACCGTGACCGCCGCCGCCGACGATCACGGCGTCGTACGCGCTGCGCGGCGCGGCATCGCGCCACGCCGGCTGCCAACCGCGGTTGCCACGCAGCGCTTCGGTGAACAATCTGAAGGCGGAGTAGCGCACGATGGACCGGACGGTCAGGGTTCTCCGCCGCCGATCGCTTCGCGACGACGTGCGATGTAGGCGTCGAGCGATTCTAGGACAGCGGGGTCGAGCGGTGGCTGCTCGTACTCCGTCAACGCACGCTTCCAGATCTCGGTGGCGCGCTGCGTCGCGTCCTTGCCGCCGCTCAACTGCCAGCTCTCGTAGTTCTGCCAGTTGGAGACGAGCGGCTGGTAGAAGGCGTGTTCATAGCGCTCCATGGTGTGCGGTGCACCGAAGAAATGCCCACCGGGCGAAACCTGTTTCTGCGCCTCGAAGCCGAGCTCGGCTTCGTCGACGACGATCGGCTTCAGGAACTCGATCATCAGCTGCAGCATCTCGACGTCGAGCACCAGCTTCTCGAACGAGGCCGTGAGCCCGCCTTCCTGCCAACCTGCGGCGTGGTACACGAGGTTGCAGTGGCCGAGCACCGCGCCCCACAGCGACATCTCGGTCTCGTAGACGCCTTGGGCGTCGGCGACGTTGGAGGCGCTGGCGTTCGAGGTGCGGTAGGGCAGGCGATAGCGCCGCGCGAGCTGGCCGCTCGCGATGTTGGCCTTGGTGTTTT
>Ga0208596_1000647_pt1 | contig 10467 bp, 9 predicted proteins | sample LakMenEpi12Jul11_FD_150686 | JGI IMG/M metagenome (GOLD analysis project Ga0208596, IMG submission 150686) | Freshwater microbial communities from Lake Mendota, WI - 12JUL2011 deep hole epilimnion (SPAdes) | ecosystem: Environmental > Aquatic > Freshwater > Lake > Epilimnion/Euphotic zone ...
CGAGCTGCGCGTGGATCTCGAGGCCGATGACGGTTTCCCATCCCATATCCGTGCCCGCCATATCCGTGCCCGCCATATCCGTGCCCGCCATGTTCAGGCCCATGCCGACGGCGCGCGAAGGTGCCAGTCGGTCTCCTGTTGGTAGCGGTGCGCGACGTTCAACATGCGCCCTTCGGAGAAATGCGGGCCGATCAACTGCAGGCCGACGGGCAGACCACCCGCGAAACCACAAGGCAACGACATCGCCGGCAGCCCCGCGAGGTTCGCGCCGATGGTGTAGATGTCGTTGAGGTACATGGTGATCGGATCGTCGCACTTGGCGCCGATGGCGAACGCGGTCGTGGGCGAGGTCGGCCCGAGCAGGAGGTCGCAGTCCGCGAAAGCCCGGGCGAAATCGGCGCTGATGAGCTGTCGTACGCGCTGGGCCTTGAGGTAATAGGCGTCGAAGTAACCGGCCGACAGTACATAGGTGCCGGTCATGATGCGGCGCTTGACCTCGGCGCCGAAGCCCTCGCCGCGCGAGCGCGAGTAGAGGTCGGTGAGGTTCCGCGGCGAGTCGCAGCGGTGACCGAAGCGCACGCCGTCGAAGCGGGCGAGGTTCGAGGAGCACTCGGCGGGTGCGACCACGTAGTAGGTGGGTACGGACAGCGGCAGGTTCGGGCAGCTGACCTCACGGACCTTGGCGCCGAGACGCTCGTAGACCGCGATCGCCTCACGGATGCGCTGCTCGCAGCCGCCGTCGAGGCCCTTGTCGAAGAACTCGCGCACCACGCCGATGGTGAGACCCTCGAGGGAGTCGCCGAGGGTCGCCATGTAGTCGGGCACGGGCGAATCGACGCTGGTCGAGTCGCGGGGATCGAAGCCCGACATCGGACCGAGCAACAGCGCTGCGTCCTCGGCGCTGACGGTGATGAGACCCGCCTGGTCGAGGCTCGAAGCGAAGGCGATCATGCCGTAGCGGCTGGCGCGACCGTAGGTCGGCTTGATACCGGTCACACCGCAGAGCGCGGCAGGCTGACGGATGGAGCCACCAGTATCGGTGGCCGTGGCAGCCGGCACGAGACGGGCCGCCACCGCAGCCGCGGAGCCGCCGGAGGAGCCGCCAGGCACCAGCGCCGGGTCCCAAGGGTTGCGCACGGGCCCAAAGAAGCTCGTCTCGTTCGACGAGCCCATCGCGAACTCGTCCATGTTCAGCTTGCCGAGCATCACCGTACCGGCCGCCTTGAGGCCGGCGACGACCGTGGCGTCATACGGGGACACGAATTCCGCGAGCATCTTCGAGCCGCAGGTGGTGCGCACGCCCTCGGTGCAGAAGATGTCCTTGTGGGCGATCGGCACGCCGGTCAGCGGGCCGGCCAAACCAGCGGCCCGGGCGTCATCGGCGGCGTGCGCGGCAGCCAAAGCGCCCTCAGCCGTGACCGTGACGAAGGCGTTGAGGTCGGGCTGGCCGACTGCGATGCGGTCAAGGCAGGCCCGGGTGAGTTCGACGCTGGAATACTCTCCGCGGGCGAGCCCGCGAGCGAGCCCGGCCACGGTCGGCGCGGGCAGTGGCGGCAAAGCGCTCATTCGATCACCTTCGGGACGAGATACAGACCGGCTTCGGCCGCAGGCGCGTTGCGCTGGTAGAGGTCGCGACGGTCGGTTTCGGTGACCTCGTCGGCACGCAGTCGCTGGGCGAGACCGGGCAGCGGATGCGCCATCGGGCTGATGCCCTCGGTCGGCGCCCGGTCAAGTTCGCCCACGAAGGCGAAGATGCGCGACAAGGAATCGACGTAGACCGGGATCTCGGCCTCGGTGAGTTCCAGCCGGGCAAGCCGGGCGATGTTCTCGATGTCTGTGCGCGTCAGGCTCATGCGGGGACCCCGGCAAACACGGCCAGCAACCCTGGCAGGGAAAACATGGGAAAACCGGCATAAGCCGGACCGAGAATGATACACCGTCGCCTTGTGGAAGCGCGCGCGGATTGGTAAATTTCACGGCTATTTCTCCCTCCCCCTCCGGAACCTCGGCACCCCAGATGTTCAAACGCCTGCGCGGCTATTTTTCGAGCGACCTCTCCATCGACTTGGGGACGGCGAACACCCTGATCTATGTCCGCGATCGCGGCATCGTGCTCAACGAGCCATCCGTGGTCGCCGTGCAAGAGGACTACAGCCGAGGAGGCAAGGTCATCGTCGCAGTAGGCGTCGAGGCCAAGAACATGCTTGGGCGGACGCCCGGGCACATCACCGCGGTGCGACCGATGAAGGACGGCGTGATCGCCGACTTCACCTACACCGAGAAGATGCTTCAATACTTCATCGGCAAGGTGCACGACACACGCTTGCTGAAACCGTCGCCGCGGGTGCTGGTCTGTGTGCCGGTCGGCTCCACGCAGGTCGAACGTCGCGCCATCCGCGAATCCGCCGAAGGTGCCGGCGCACGCACCGTCGCCATCGTCAGCGAGCCGATGGCCGCCGCGGTCGGCGCTGGGCTGCCCGTCCAGGAAGCGCGCGGTTCGATGGTGCTCGACATCGGCGGCGGCACCTCCGAGGTCGCGGTCATCTCCCTGAACGGCATCGTCTACGCGCAATCGGCGCGCATCGGCGGCGATCGCTTCGACGAAGCGATCACCAACTACGTTCGCCGCAACTACGGCATCCTGATCGGCGAGACCACGGCCGAGCGCATCAAGATCGAGATCGGCTCGGCCTACCCAGGCCAGACCGTGCGCGAGATCTCGGTGAAGGGCCGCAACCTCTCCGAAGGCGTGCCGCGCGCGTTCACGCTCAACAGCAACGAGATCCTCGAAGCGCTGCAGGACCCGCTGCAGGGCATCGTCGGCGCCGTCAAGCAGGCCCTCGAGCAGACTCCGCCCGAACTCGGTTCCGACGTCGCAGACCGCGGCATCGTCATCACCGGCGGCGGCGCGTTGCTGCGCGACATCGACAAGCTCATCACCGAGGAGACCGGCGTGCCCGCGGTGATCGCCGAAGATCCGCTGACCTGCGTCGCTCGCGGTGGCGGTCGCATCCTCGAACTGATGGACGAACTCGGGCCCGGCAACTTCGGGCTTGAGTAGCCTCGCCGCCAGCCGCGATCGGCCGCAGCGCGGCGCGCCCGTCGGGCTGCGCTTCTTCGGCTATGCGGCGCTCGCACTGGCGTTGATGTGGCTCGACCAACGCGGTGGCATCCTCGATCGCGTGCGCTATGGCCTGCAGGCGGTCGTCTATCCACTGCAGATCGCGCTCAATTCCCCCGCTGCCGCCCTGAACTGGACGCGTGACATCTTCGCGCAACGTGCCGTGCTGCAGGCAGAGAACCGTGCGTTGCGCGATGCGCTACGGGCCAGCGAGATCCGGGGCATGCGCAACGCGGCGCTCGAACGCGAGAACGCGGAACTCTTCGGGCTACGCGAATCGGTGCGCGGCAAAGCATCACGATGGCTGCCGGCCCGCGTGATCGATCAGCAACTCGACGCCCAACGCCATCGGCTGACCGTCGATCGCGGCGGGCGTAACGGCGTGACGACCGGACAGATCGCCGTCGCGACAGGCGGCATCCTCGGCCAGAGCCTACGCGTAGGCCCCTCGAGCACGGAGATCATCCTGCTCTCCGATCCGAGCAGTGGTGTACCCGTGCAGATCGTGCGCACCGGCGCGCGCACGCTCGCCATCGGCTCGGGCAAGCCAGGCGAGCTGTCGCTGCCCTACCTGCCGCTGCAGACCGACATCATCGCCGGCGACCTTCTGGTCAGTTCAGGCCTCGGGGGCGTGTTCCCCGCCGACTACCCGGTCGCCAAGGTGGTCGAGGTCCGTCGTGACAGCGGATCGCCGCTCGCCGTGGTGCGAGCAAGCACCCTCGCGGCGCTCGACCGGGATCGCGTGGTGGGGTTCTTGTGGCTCGACCCGGTGCAGCCGACTGCCGAGATGCCGCCATGAACGAATCACGCACATCGGTCGTGCTGTCGACGTTCGCCGCGTTCGTGCTGCAGGCGGTCCCACTGCCCTCAGCTCTCGAGATACTGCGGCCGCCGTTCGCGGTGCTCTTGGTCATCTTCTGGTCGCTGACGGCGCCGCGCGTCGGTGGGATCGCGCTCGGCTTCCTCACCGGACTCGCCATCGACGTCTACCAAGGTGTGGTGCTCGGACAGCATGCGCTCGCCACCGCCTTGGTGGCCTACATCGCCATACGACAGCACCTGCTGGTCCGCACCAAGCCGCTCCTCGAGCAGTCCTTGTTCGTGTTGGCGCTGCTGTTGGCATGGGTCGCGGCCTGCTGGCTCATCGAAGCTTTCACCGGAAGCTCGACCGGCGACTGGACACGCTGGGTGACAGCGCTCACCGGCGCCGTGATCTGGCCGTTGTTGATGATCTGGGGCGCATCGCGTACCACCGGGACGCGTTGAGCGATGGCGGCACGGGGGCGCATCAAGGACCTGTGGCGCGAACAGCGCCTGTTCGAGCAACGCGCCATCGCAGCTATCGTACTGATCGGCCTGCTTGCGACGGTGTTGGTGTCACGGCTGCTCTGGCTGCAGATCAAGCGCTACGACCACTTCACCGACCTCGCACAGGGCAATCGCGTGCGCGTCGAACCGCTGCCGGCGCCGCGCGGCATGATCTACGACCGCACCGGGGCCGTGCTCGCCGAGAACCGTCCCGCCTACCAACTCGAACTCGTCCGGGAACAGGTCAAGGACCTCGAAGCCACGCTCGAGGGTCTCGTCGGCATCGGCGTGCTGGAGCCTGACGACCTCGACTTCGTGCGTCGCGCCATCCGCTCGCGCCGGGCGTTCGACAGCGTACCGATCAGGTTGCGGCTCAGCGAAGAGGACATGGCGCGCTTCGCACTGCACCGGCACCGGTTCCCGGGCGTTGACATCCGCACGCGATTGGCGCGGCACTACCCGCAAGGCGAGACGGCGGTGCACGCGGTGGGCTATGTCGGCACCCTCTCAGAATCTGATCTCCAGCGGGTCGATCGCGAGGAATACGCCGGTGTCTCCACCATCGGCAAGATCGGGGTCGAGGGGACGTTCGAGGACGCCCTGCGCGGTCGCAATGGATCGCGGCAGATCATGGTCAACGCGCAGGGACGCTCCGTGGACCGCGAGACGGTGCTGGATGAGCCGCTGCGCACGATCGCGGCGAATCCCGGGGCCGACCTTTACCTGACGCTAGACCTCGAAGTGCAGCGGGTCGCCGAACAAGCGGTGCAGGGACAGCGTGCTGCCATCATCGCGCTCGACCCGCGCAACGGCGAGGTGATCGCGCTCGTGAGCCGTCCCGGATTCGATCCCAACAGCTTCGCGCGCGGCCTGACCCGTGCCGAGTTCGCGGCGCTCAACGAGGATCCGGACCGTCCGCTGTTCAACCGCGCGCTGCGTGGCACCTATCCGCCGGGCTCGACGATCAAGCCTGTGGTCGCACTCGCAGGTCTCGAGCACGGTCTCGTGACACCGACCACCACCCGTGCCTGCCCGGGTTGGTACTCGCTGCCGGGCAGCAGCCATCGTTTCCGAGATTGGAAGCGCAGCGGCCACGGCAGCGTCGCGCTGATCGAAGCGGTGGCGCAATCCTGTGACATCTACTTCTACGCGCTCGCCGCCCAACTCGGCGTCGAACGCCTGCACGAGTTCCTCGGGCGTTTCGGCCTCGGCGGACCGACCGGCCTCGATGTCGGCGGCGAAAAATCCGGCCTCCTGCCCTCAACGGCATGGAAGCGCAGCGCCTTCAAGCGCGCTGCGCAACAGGTCTGGTTCCCCGGCGAGACAGTGATCTTCGGCATCGGCCAGGGCTACATGACCAGCACCCCCATGCAGCTCGCACAGATGACCTCCGTGCTCGCGATGCGCGGAGCAAGCCACCGGCCACGACTGGTACGGGCCTTGCGCGACCCGGTCACCCGCGTCGAGACACCGGTACCGCCCGCCCCATTGCCCACGGTACGGTTGCGCGATCCAGCCGATTGGGATGTCGCGGTGCAGGGCATGGTGGCCGTCATGCAGGGCGGTACCGCGAGCCGAGCTGCCGCGGGCGCGGAGTACTCGATCGCCGGCAAGACCGGCACAGCGCAGGTGTTCAGCATCGCGCAGAATGCACGGTACGACGAATCGGCCATCTCTGAGCGGCTGCGCGACCACGCATGGTTCATCGCCTTCGCACCGGTGGAGGACCCCCGGATCGCCGTCGTGGTGCTGGTCGAGAACGGCCGCAGCGGCAGCGGCACGGCGGCTCCGATCGCCCGCTCGGTGATGGATGCCTACCTGCTGCGCAAGTTCCCACCACCCCTTGGCGAGGAAGTGGACGCCGCCATCATCGAGGAAACGGGGGACGGGGAGTGACGAGACTGCGTGAAGATGTGGACAGCACGGCCCGCCGCACGCTCACGCGCAGCACGCGCATCCTCGGCGCGCTTCAGCTCGACGGACCTTTGGTGCTTGGCCTCGCCCTGATCGCCCTCTATGGTCAGTTCGTCCTCTACAGCGCCTCGGGCGGCGACTGGAACGCGGTCATGCGCGGCTCGGTCCGGCTCTGCATCGGCGCACTGGCGATGTTGGTCTGCGCGCAGATCAAGCCCGGCCAGATGCGCCGTCTGTCGCCCTGGCTGTATCTGGTCGGACTCGTGCTGCTCATCATCGTCGATGCCATAGGCTATATCGGCAAAGGCGCGCAACGATGGCTGGATCTCGGTCTGTTCCGCTTCCAACCCTCCGAGATCATGAAGCTCGCGGTTCCCATGGCCTGCGCTTGGTATCTGCGTGAACGCGCTCTGCCCCCGGACGGCAAGACCTTGCTCGTCCTCGCCGCGATCATCCTGGTGCCGACCCTGCTGACGATCGTACAACCGGACCTCGGCACCGGTCTGTTGATCCTCATGTCGGGCGCACTCGTCGTGCTGTTCGCCGGACTGCAAACCTGGATCATCGCGCTGCTCGGCGGCGCCAGCGTCGCGGCAGCTTGGGGCGGCTGGTATCTGCTGCACGACTATCAACGACAACGCGTGCTCACCTTCCTCGATCCGCAGTCCGATCCGCTCGGCGCGGGCTACCACATCATCCAGTCCACGATCGCGATCGGTTCGGGCGGCGTCACCGGCAAGGGCTACCTGCAAGGCACGCAGGGACAGTTGGAGTTCCTGCCGGAACGCTCCACCGATTTCGTGTTCGCGGTGATCGGCGAAGAGCTCGGGCTGCTCGGTGCACTGCTCTTGCTTGCGCTCTACGCTGCCGTCGTGCTGCGGGCGCTCTATCTCGCCACGCAGACGCGGGATACTTTTGCGCGACTTCTGTCCGGCAGCTTCGCGACCATCTTCTTCGTCTATGTATTCATCAACGCGGGGATGGTGAGCGGACTGCTGCCCGTCGTCGGCGTGCCGCTACCGCTCGTCAGCTACGGCGGGACTTCCATGGTGACCCTGTTGGCGGGGTTCGGTATGCTCATGTCACTGCACGCCAACCGGAAGCTTGCCGCCTGATGATGCTCCGCATGAGAGACTGGGTCACCGTCCTGCCGTTGTTGCTGCTCACCGCGTGCAGCATGCCCAGCAGCATCGCGCAGGCACCCCCGGCTGCGACTCCCCCGGCTGCGGTCGCACCCGAGCCGCCGACGCCCTTCGATCTCGGCCGCGCCGACATCGCCGGCTGGATCGACGAGATCGCCGCACGGCATTCGGTACCCGCCGAGGACTTGCGCGGTCTGCTCGCGACCGGTCGGCGACAGCCGGCGATCCTCGCGGCCATCAGCCGCCCAGCCGAGAACGTGATGACCTGGTGGGAATACCGCGAGAGGCTCGTCTCCGAACAGCGCATCGCCGAAGGCACGGCGTTCTGGAAGACCCATCGCCAGAGTCTCGACGCCATCAGCGCGCGCACCGGCGTCGATGCGGCTTATCTGGTCGCGATCATCGGCGTCGAGTCCTCCTACGGACGCCGTGCCGGCACTTGGCGTGTGCTCGACGCGCTGATGACCCTCGGCTTCGACTACCCGCGACGCAGCAAATTCTTCCTCGCGGAACTCGAGCAGTTCTTGCTGCTGGTGCGCGAAGAGCGTCTAGACCCCGCGACCGCACTCGGCTCCTACGCAGGTGCGATGGGTTCGCCGCAGTTCATGCCATCAAGCTATCGCCGCTTGGCGGTCGACGGTTCGGGCGACGGCCGGCGGGACCTGTTCACGGACTGGGATGATGTGTTTTCCAGCGTCGCCAACTATTTCGTCGCGAGCGGCTGGCAACGCGGTGCGCAGGTGATCACCGAGGCCACCGCCCCGGAGGAGGTCTTCGCGGCGCTCGACCGCCGTAACCTCGACCTCAAAGACACCGCTGCGAGCCTGCGGGCACGCGGTGTCCGCTTCGATCAGGCCGTCGCTGCCGACACGCCGCTGATCCTCATCCCGGCAGAGCAGCGCGACGGACCGGGTGTGCGGGTGGGGTTCGCGAACTTCCGCGTCATCACGCGCTACAACCGCAGCATCCTCTACGCCATGGCCGTGCATGACCTCGCCGACGCGCTGAGAGCACGGACGGCAGCCGCCGCACCCTGATGCACACCGAACACAGGGCACATCGGTGCTGGCTCTGGGCACTGCCGGTGCTCGCAGTGCTCCCGGGCTGCGGTCTGCTGCAACGCACACCCGATCCCCCACCTGCCGACACCGCAGTGCCCGCGCCGCCGCGCGACCTCGATGCGATCCCGGACGCTGTACCGCGCGATGAACCCCGCAGCCGTTACGGCAACCCGGAGACCTATGAGGTCTTCGGCAAGCGATACAAGGTCATGAAGTCCGGCAAGGGCCACGTGGAGCGGGGCCTGGCCTCGTGGTATGGCCCGGGATTCCATTCCGAACGCACCTCGAGCGGTGAACCGTACGACATGTACGCGATGACCGCCGCGCACAAGACCTTGCCGATACCGGCCTATGTGCGGGTCACCAACCTCGAGAACGGCCGATCGGTCGTGGTACGCGTGAACGATCGGGGCCCGTTCGTGGGCGAGCGGATCATCGATCTCTCTTACACCGCCGCCTCGAAGCTCGACATGCTGCGCGCAGGAACGGCCAGGGTCGAGATACGCGTGCTCGACGCTCGATCGAACACGTCGTCTCAATCCATTGCCCTGACGCCACCGACACAGCTTCCCACTGGCACGCCCACCGGCACAGCCACCGGCAGCCGGTTCCTGCAGGTCGGCTCCTTCGGATCGAGCGCCAACGCCTCGGCCTTGGTGGGGCGTCTCACCGCCGCGGGCATCTCCGGTGCGAGCGTCCGCGAAGCGCGGGTCGGAGATCGGCTGCTCTATCGTGTTCGGGTCGGACCGGTCGTTGACGCCGGGCAGGCGGCCCGGCTCACGGAGCAGCTTCGCGATGCCGGCGTCCCAGACGCCCGTCTCGCACCGGAGTGAGCTGACCCTCCGGCAGCGGCTACAATACGCCGACTTGACCTCACCCCACCGGAGATCCGCTTGACGATTTCATTGAACCCCGCCACGCCCATGGCCCGTCACGTCCTCACGGCGCTGGCGAGCGTGCTGTTGCTGCTCGATGTGCCGACGGCCCACGGCGCCGCGACGGCCTTGCCCGCACTGCCTGGCCCGGTTCCGGCGCGCCAGTACATCCTCATCGACCAGGCCAATGGCCGGACGCTCGCCGCACAGGACGCTGAGGTTCGAGCCGAACCGGCCAGCATCACCAAATTGATGACCGCGATGGTGGTGTTCCGACAGATCGCAGCGGGCCGGCTGCGCCTCGATGAGCCGGTGACGATCAGCGAGCGGGCGTGGCGCGCTGAAGGCTCGCGCACTTTCGTCGAGGTCGGCAAGCAGGTGCCGGTCGAGGTGCTACTCAAGGGCATGATCGTGCAGTCAGGTAACGATGCCGCGATCGCTCTCGCGGAGAAGGTCGCAGGCTCGGAAACCGCTTTTGCGACGCTGATGAATGCCGAGGCCAAGCGGCTCGGCATGAAGGACTCGAACTTCGCCAACGCCACCGGCCTGCCGGATCCGGCCCTGTATTCGAGCGCACGGGACATCGCCTTGCTCTCGCGGGCACTGATCCGCGAGTTCCCGGACCACTATCGCTGGTACTCGCTGCGCGAATACGAGTGGGGTGGCATCCGCCAACCGAACCGCAACGGCCTGCTGGCACGCGACGCTGGCGTGGACGGGCTGAAGACCGGTCACACCTCGAGCGCCGGCTACTGCTTGGCAAGCTCCGCCGAACGCAGTGGCACACGGATGATCGCGGTGGTGCTCGGTGCCGTCTCGCCGAAGGTGCGCGAGGAGGCGAGTCTGACGTTGTTGGAGCACGGATTCCGGAACTTCCAGACCGTGCGCCTACGACGGGCTGATGAGGTCATCCTGCGACCACGCCTCTACAAGGGCGCCAGCGAACAGTTGGCGGTGGTACCGGCCACAGAGGTGGCGATCACCACGCAGCGCGGCCGGGCCGGTGCGCTGCGCACCGTACCGGTGCTCGAACCGCGGTTGATCGC
>Ga0208596_1000650_pt1 | contig 10450 bp, 8 predicted proteins | sample LakMenEpi12Jul11_FD_150686 | JGI IMG/M metagenome (GOLD analysis project Ga0208596, IMG submission 150686) | Freshwater microbial communities from Lake Mendota, WI - 12JUL2011 deep hole epilimnion (SPAdes) | ecosystem: Environmental > Aquatic > Freshwater > Lake > Epilimnion/Euphotic zone ...
CACGCCGTTCGATCCGCAGAACGGCGCCGATCTCATCGTGCTGAACGTGGACTACGGCAAGTTCTCGACGCAGTTCTCGCAGCCATTCTCCGTGCTGTCGTTGACGCAGGACGGTTTCACCTCCGGTCGCTTGGACGGCATCAGCATCGACTCGGCCGGTACGGTCCGCGCCAACTATACGAACGGAGAGCAGCAGGCGCTGGGCAAGCTCATCCTCGCGAACTTCGCGAGCCCGAACGGTTTGAAGCAGATCGGCAACGCCAACTACGTGTCCACGTCGAACTCCGGCGAAGCGGTCGTCGGTGTCGCGGGCGCGGACGGCTACGGCTCGATCCAAGGTGGTGCGCTCGAACGTGCGAACGTCGACCTGACCGAGGAGCTGGTGAACCTGATCACCGCCCAGCGGAACTTCCAGGCCAACGCAAAGGCGATCGAGACGGCGACCAATCTGACCAGCACGATCGTCAACATCCGCGGTTGACGATCCTCGGGACTGATCCATGGACAAGATGGTCTTCACATCGTTGAGCGGTCACAAACACGTCGAACAACGTGTGCAGCAGATCGCCAACGACATCTCGAACGTCAGCACGACCGGCTTCAAGCAGCAGCTCGCGGTGGCGACCGAGGCCTATCGTTACGATGGCGATGGCCATCAGAGCCGAATCGTCCCCGTGGTCACGCCGACCCGGCGGGTGGATCTCCGCGACGGCCCGATGCAGAGCACCGGGCGTCCGTTGGACATCGCGGTCAGCGGCAATCAGTTGTTCGCCGTGCTGACGGAGGCGGGAGACACCGCCTACACGCGGCGCGGCGACCTCATCGTCGGTGCGGACGGCACCCTGCGGGTCGGTTCGGGAGAACGGATCTCGAGCGATGCCGATGGCCCGATCACGGTGCCCGCGTTGACCGAGGTGAAGATCGGTCCAGACGGCACCGTGTTCGGGAAGCAGGTGGGCGGGGAGGCGGTTGTCTTCCAGCCCTTGGCGCGCATCAAGGTCGTCGAGGCCGACCCCGCAAAGGTGGTCCTGCGCGCGGACGGGTTGTTCGAGTCCGCGGATCGCGCGCCTTTCCAGGCCGCGGCGACCCCGGCCGTGCAGGCAGGTGCTCTAGAAGGGAGCAACGTGAGCCTCTTCTCGGCGATGGTCGACATGATCAGCATGAGCCGTCGCTACGAGATGCAGGTCAAGGTCATGAAACAGGCGAGCGATCTGGCAGAGCGCAGCCAGTCACTCGCCCGACTGACGCAGTGAACCGTGTGATCAAGGGGATCTAAGAAATGGAAGCAGCTCTCTGGGTCGCGAAGACCGGACTCGACGCGCAGCAGACGCGCATGACGGTCATCGCCAACAACCTCGCCAACGTCAATACCACCGGTTTCAAGCGCGATCGCGCCACCTTCGAGGACCTCCTGTACCAGAGCGTCCGGCAAGGGGGCGCGCAGACGTCTGCTGACACCACGGCGCCCACCGGTCTGCTGCTCGGCACCGGCACTCGCGTCGTGTCGACCGAAAAGCTGCATGCCCAGGGCAACCTGATCCAGACCCAGAACGCCTTTGACCTTGCCATCAGCGGCGAAGGGTTCTTCCAGATCCTCCAGCCAGACGGCACGGTCGCGTACACCCGCGACGGCGGTTTCAAGGTGTCCGGCGAGGGCGTGCTGGTCAACTCCAGCGGCTACCGCTTGCAGCCTGAGCTCGCCATCCCCCAGAACGCTCAGACGATCACGATCGGTGCCGACGGTACCGTGTCCATCCAGGCGTTCGGTGAAGCGCAGGCCCAGACCATCGGCCAGATCCAGCTCGCGCGCTTCCTAAGCCCGTCCGGGTTGCAGGCGATCGGCGAAAACCTCTTCCGGGAGACGACGTCGAGCGGGCCGCCGCAGGTCGGCATCCCGTCCCAGCAGGGGAATGGTCAGCTGATCCAGGGCGCGCTCGAGAGCTCGAACGTCAATGTCGTCGAGGAGATGGTCAGCATGATCGAGACGCAACGCGCCTACGAGGTGAACTCGAAGGCGATCGAAGCGGTCGACGGCATGCTGCGGTTCGCGAACAACAACCTCGGGTGACCTGTGGTCCGAACGATCCTCTTGATCATGGCCCTGGTCCTCGCGCTCGCCGGTTGCGCCGAGGTCGGGACGCGCGACCTGCCGCCGGAAAGGGTCTACATCCCGTCCGACCAAAGGCCTGCGACGATGCCGGCCGATGGGTCGATCTACTCTTTGGCAGGGCAAGGTGGATTGCTTGGTCAGGACCGCGCCCGTCAACCTGGCGACATCGTCACGGTGTTGATCGAGGAACAGGTCTCGGCCTCGAGCTCCGCATCGAACAACGCCTCACGGAACTCGGCGACGACCGCCCTCACCGTGGATTCGCTCAGTGCGCTCGACCTGCGCTTCGATCGTTTGGGCCTCCCTTGGCCGGCGGACATCAACCCCGGCGACAGCACTATCGAATCCAAGGGCACCGGTAGCGCCCAACAACAGGGCCGCATCGCTGCCGAAGTGACCGCTGTGGTCACGGAGATCCTGCCGAATGGGTTGTTGGCGGTCCGTGGGTACAAGCGCCTGGAGCTGACCCGGGGCGTACAGCTGATCCGACTGACGGGCTTGGTGCGTCCTTCCGACATCCAGCCCGACAATACCGTGCGCTCGCGGCGGCTCGCCGATGCCGACATCAGCTTCGCGTCGAAGGGCGAGCTCGCCGACGCCAGCCGTGCCGGGTGGATGAACCGCGCGTTGCTGAAGCTCTGGCCGTTCTGAGGGTTTGACTGATGCTTACTTCAGCGCAGCTGCGCACCGCGTTCACGGTCCTCTTGCTCTCACTATCGTCGGCAGCAATGGCTCCGGCTGAAGCGGCGAGGATCAAAGACATCGCCTCGCTGTCCGCTGCGCGACCGAACCAGTTGATCGGCTATGGGCTCGTCGTCGGACTTCAAGGGACCGGCGACGGCAAGGACATCTCGTTCACCATCCAGACCCTGCGCGAAACGCTGGCGAGGATGGGCGCCTCCGTGGATGGCCCGTTGTCCAGCTACGATCTGGACCCGACGGCGGTCAAGGATTTCAAGGTCGAGAACGTCGCCGCGGTCATGGTGACCGCCGAGCTGCCTGCGTTCGCCAAGCCGGGTCAAAAGGTCGACATCAACGTGGCGGCCATCGCCAAGGCGAAGAGCCTGCGCGGCGGCCTGCTCCTGATGACCCGGATGCGTGGCGCCGACGGGCAGACCTATGCGATCGCACAGGGTCCGCTGGCGGCCTCCGGATTCTCCGCTGACGCAGCCGGAAGCTCGGTCGCGGTCGGCGTGTCGACTTCGGCGCGCATCCCGGGCGGTGCGCTGGTCGAGCGCGAGGTCGATGGCCCGCTCAACGTGGGTGAGCATGTCACGCTTAACCTCGCGTCGCCCGACTTCGCGACCAGCGCCCGGATCATGAAGGCCATCAATGACCAGTTCGGCGAAGGTACTGCGGCGGCCGTCGACGCTGTGTCGGTCAAGGTTCGCGCACCGGCTGCACCGGAGGCGCGTGTCGCCTTTGTCGGCTTGCTCGAGGAGCTCGAGGTCGATGCGTCGGAGCCGTCCGCCCGGGTCGTGGTGAATTCCCGTACGGGCACGGTCGTCATCAGCTCGAATGTCCGCGTGAAAGCGGCGGCCATCAGCCAAGGTGATATCACCGTCACGGTCGAGGCGACCAACGAAGTCAGCCAGCCCGAGGCGTTCTCGCGCGGCGGAACTACGACGCCCATCCAGAACGCGCAGGTCACGGTCAGCGAAGACAACAAGAAGATGGTGCTCTTCAAGCCGGGCGCGGAGCTGCGGCAGATCGTCAACGCGATCAACGAGATCGGGGCTTCGCCGACGGCGTTGATCTCGATCTTGGAGGCGCTGAAGCAAGCCGGAGCACTGCAGGCGGAGCTCATCGTCATCTGACCGTCATGAAGATCGATCACCCGTCATCTTGGCTGGATTTCAACTCGCTCGCCGGTCTGAAGGCGCAGGCGGGGGTGCGTCCGGATGACGCGACGAAGAGCGTCGCCCAGCAGTTCGAGTCGTTGTTCCTGAACATCATGCTCAAGGAGATGCGCAAGACCGTGGATCGCAGCGGGCTGCTCGGCTCCGATGCGATGGACACTTACCAGCAGATGTTCGATCAACAGATTGCGCTCGGAATGGCAAAAGCGGGCGGCATCGGCTTGGGACCGTTCATCGAGCGGCAGCTGCAGAAGGGCGAGGCGCTTCCCGCAGCGCGCACACTGCCGTTTGAGCTGACCACCGACAGTGTCCTGCAGCGCCGCGGCATGGATATCGGGAAGCGCTGAGATGACCGACCTCATCGGGATCGGTGTATCGGGGCTGAGCGCGTATCAGCGCGCCCTCGCAACCACCAGCAACAACGTCGCCAACCTCCAGACCGAAGGCTACGTGCGTCAACGCGCGGTGCTCGCCTCCTCGGGCCAGGATGCCACGTCGGTCGTCAGCATCGGCACCGGCGTCCGCTTCGCGGAGGTCCAGAGACTCTACGACCAGTTCGCCGAGGAGAACCTGCAGCGGGCCGGTGCCGCGTTGGAGGCCGAGCAAGGGTTGCTGAAAGAGCTCCAGGCGCTGCAAGACGCCATCGGCAGCTCCGAGATCGGGTTGCATGGTGCCTTCCAGGATTTCTTCGACGGTGCCCGTGAGCTCGAGGCGGCCCCGGCCTCGGCCGGTGCGCGTGCGGGCTTCCTCGCCAAGGCGGACGGGCTGGCCGCGCGGTTCCGCGGACTTGCGGCCACCGCTTTCAATCTGGACAGCGGCACGCGCGCCCAGATCGATCAGGCGGTGCGGGAGACCAATACGCGGCTCACAGAGATCGCCTCGCTCAATGCCCAGTTGCTGAAGCGGGGATCGGCGTCGGAGCAGCCCATGCAGCTGCTCGACCAGCGCGACAACGCCATCCGCGAGCTCGCGAAGCGGCTCGGTGTGACAGCGGTCATCGGGCCTGGTGGCGCGGCCAACCTCTATGCCGGCGAGAGCGCCTCAGGCGTCGCCCTCGTCGAGAACGGCGTCGCCCGGACGATGACGGCTGTGTTCGACCCGTACGACTTCGGGAAAGCCGAGTTCGTGCTGGATGCGGCGAGCCGCCCCGTGGTGTTGCCCGGGATAAGCACCGGAAAGATCGGCGGCCTCGTCGGTTTCCGCCGTGAGGGTCTCGGCCTCGTTGTCAACAAGCTGGATGAGCTCGCGTTGTCGTTTGGCCGTGCGGTCAACAAACTGCATCGCGCAGGGCTCGATTCCGCAGGTCGTCCGGGCGAGGATTTGTTCTATGTCGGGCCGAAGTTCACCGTCGAGGCTCGCGCCAACGCGGGTAGCGGTCGGCTGAGCGTCACGGTCGTCGATCCCGATGTCGTGAAGTCCAGCGCCTACGAGATGACGTTCAACGCCTCCGCCGGGGATTGGCAGGTCCGGGAGATCCGCAGCGGGCGTACCGTCACCAGCGGCTCTCCCGTGCAGATGGACGGATTGCGATTCGCGGTCGAGGGGTTCCCCCGCGATGGCGACACGTTCCGCATCACCCCTGAGGACCACCCGGTCGCGACCTTTGCCGCGCTCATCAAGGACGGCTCTCAGGTGGCGAGCGCCGGCATGTTCGCGGTGCGGTCTTCCGCGGGGAACCTCGGGGCGACCGCTGCCGAGATGACCCTGACTGCGTCCCGCGAGAGCGCCGTATCACGTTCCATCACCGACATCCTGCCGACTCCCAAGCTGCCGGTCGGTGAGCAATCCTTCCCCGCCGACGAGTCCGTGTCCTATCAGGACACCCTCGTCGCAGCGAGGGCGACGCCGATCGCGTTCATCCCCGCCGGATACTCGAAGATCGCCTTGAGCACCGCCCTCGGCGAGGGGTCCGAGCTCGCGGTGTTCACCCGTGACGGTCGACAGATATCGGGACCGGAGATGGATCCAAGCGTCGTCAGGACGGCCAATGGATTCTTTGCCGGCGCCCTGTATTCGAAGTCCTACCTCAACAAGACCGGGTCAGAGGGCTACCTCGACCGCGGGTATAGCCGCGGGTTGTACGCGGAGAGCGGCCGGCAACTCGACGTCGAAGGCAACGTGAACCTGACGCCGGCGCGGATCTACGGCGAGGCCGTGAGCGCCTCCGAGGCCGGTGTCCAGACGTTGATCATCAACGGCAAGTCCGTACAGGTGACGCTCACCGGACTGCCGGCAGGCGCTGGCAACATCGTGGACGAACTCAACGCCGCCCGGGAGTCGACGGGGGTCGTGGCCGAGCAGCAGGATGGAAAGCTCGTGCTGAGCGCGTACAACGCCGTCCGTTTCGATGTCGGCACGGCCGATGCCGCTCGACGGGACCGTATATCGGTGACCATCGACGGCGGTGAGTACACGGTCGGCTTCAGACAGCAGATCTCGGCTTCCTCGCTCAACGCAGGGACGACCGATTCCATAGAGCTCAATGGCAAGAAGTTCCTGTTCACGTCGTTGACCGACCTGAAGACGAAGCTCGATGCCGGCTTGCCTGGCATCAATGCCGACCTGAGCACCGGCAAGCTCACCTTGACCGTGGCCGCCGACGGCTCGCGCATCAAGGTCGGCCGGAACACGATCGGGCTGCAAGAGCGCGACGATCTGTACCTCGCCGACGATCTCTCCCTGACGCGGCAGAAGGCCTCCGATCGGCTCGTCCAACTGATCAACGGCGCGGGCACACGCGTCGTCGCCACCGGCGGGTTGGTCAAGGCAGACCTCGAGCTCTCGGTGGCGCGGAGCGCTACCCTCGAAGGCGCCTACGACATCGAAGCGGACGAGGACCTCGGCGCCGCCGGATTCGTGATCGGCGACCGAGTCCGCATCACTGCCGGAGGCGCGAGCGTCGGCAACAAGAACAAAGACTTGATGGTCGTTGCAGTCTCGGGGAATACGCTGACCTGCAAGCCCATCGACGGCTCGACGCTCATCGAGGAGACCGGTGCCGTCGGCTGCACCTTGGAGCGCGCGGTACGTCTCACAAACCGTGACGCTGCCTTGGGTGCGCCCATCGTCATCGGCACCAACACACTCGGTCTTGCTGAGCGGTCGTACTTCAACGACAGCGCCATCAACCTCGACATCGCAGCGGGCGCAGATCGGGCGGCCTTTGGCAGCCTCGGCTTCCGCTCCGGCTTCGTGATGCGGGAGGCCCTGGCCGAGGATCTGTTGGTCTTCGGGGTGGATGAGCGCGGCACCGCGACGTCGTTGTCCCTTTCCGGCACCTACTCGATCGGGGCGCCGCCGGCTGAGCTGCTGTCTGACGCGCGCAGGTTCTCGCTGGCGTTCGACCGTGGAAACTACCGGCTGACCGATATTGCGACCGGTACCGAGGTGTCTTCGGGCGTCTTTGACACGAACACGCGGACCGTGCAGTACGCGAACTGGTCGGTCACGTTGCAGACCCTTCCGAGCGACGGCGACTCTTTCACGATCCTCAAGAACGATGACGCCTCGGGCGACAACCGGGTCATCTCGCTGATCGCAAACCTTCAGTACGACCGGTCCTTGCTGCCATCGAACCAGACCGTCCAGCAAGAGTACGAAGATCTCGTGAACAAGATCGGCGTGCAGACCGTCCAGGCCGAGATCGGCCGTGATGCGCAGAAGGTCGTCTTCGATCAGGCACAAGACAGTCGGGATCGGGTCTCCGGCGTGAACCTCGACGAGGAATTGGCCGACCTGTTGCGATACCAGCAGGCCTACCAGGCCAACGCACAGGTCATCCAGACGGCCAGCCGGTTGTTCGACACGCTGATGCAGCGTCTGTAATAGCGGAGAACGTTCGATGCGAGTGTCCACATCCATGATGTTCCAGCAGCTCACCGACAAGCTGTCGGAGAACGCGGAAGGCATGAAACTTCTGCAGGGACAGCTGTCGACGGGCTACAAGTACAGCGCGCCGTCCGAGGCGCCGGACTTGGTGGGCCGCGTGCAGGCGGTCGAGAGCCGCCTGAAGACGCTGGACACAGACGCCAAGTCGGTGTCGCGGGTCAAGGTCGGGGTGGACGCCCAGGCGCGGGCCCTCGAGGTGGCGGCAGAGATCACCGATCGGCTCAAGGAACTGGCGTTCCAGGGCGCGAACTCGGCCACCAGCCAGTCCGTCCTCGACGGTTACGCCGAGGAAGTGGCCAGCATGAGGCGCAGCCTCATCGATCTCGCGAACGCCAAGGACTCCGACGACCGGTTCGTGTTCGGCGGTGTGCGCAGCGGTGAGCCGCCATATCGGCAGAATGTCGACGGTACCGTCGAGTATCTGGGATCAGGAACCCCGCTGCGTGTCCGCGTGAGCGACGTCGGCTACGAGGATGTCAGCGTCCCGGGACCAAACGTCTGGAAGGGCATCCCGAGGAACGGCGAATCGATCGATCTCTTCACGGCGCTCACCGAGCTCGAGCAGGCCTATCGTTCAGGAGACCTGCCGAAGCGGGCAGAGGGCCTCGCAGACGTCAACGCCATCGCCGACAACATCGGGCTCGCGATCGCGAGGACCGGTGGCGTACAGCAACGCCTGGAGATCAGCGAGCGCCAGGCGCAGGAGACCTCCATCCGGGCGCAGCAGGCGCTGTCGGAGCTCAAGGACCTAGATTTCGCGTCGGCGCTGGCACAGCTCCAGAAGCAACAGCTGTTGATGGAGGCGACGCAGAGCATGCTCGGTCGGTTGTCGCAGCTGTCGCTGCTCGACAACTTGCGTTGAGGGTGAGTGACGCTCCATGACGACCACCAACATCATCAAGTCGATGGGCGCGTCGGACATCGATACGGTGGAACTGACGGCGAACCTCGTCGCGGCGACCAAGGCACCCCGGCAGAAGATCATCGATGCCGAGAAGAGCAAAGCCGAGGTGGCCATCTCGAATATCGCTCTGCTCAAGAACGGACTCTCATCGTTGCAGCAGGCAGCCACCGACATCGCGAGCAGTTCGAAGCTCCGGGCATCGCAGGTGAGCAGTTCCGACGCCACGGCCATCAGGGCCTCGCAGCTTCCTACGACGATCGCGAAGACCGGTGACTATTCGTTGGAAGTGATCGGACTGGCGGCGCCTCAGCGGGTCAAGAGCACCGCCATGGCCGCCGACTATACGACGCCGCAGGAGATCCGGCTGACGCTCGGCATCCCCGGGGTCACGGTGGACCCGGCCTCCGAAGATATCGTCGTCGGCGTCGGCAAATCACCCTCGCAGATCGTCACGGTGATCAATGACTGGATCAAAGATAATGCCGCAGGTTCCGGGGTCCAAGCCTCGCTGCTGAACACGGGCACCACGCCTCCGCTGACCATCGTGGTTCAGGGGAGATCTGGCATCGCGAACGCCATCACTCTTGACTCGGATACGCCAACGGAAGTCGGCTTTTCCGAACTGACGCCGGCGGCTAATGCGGTATTCAAGGTCAACGGGCTGCAGATCGAGCGTTCGTCGAACATCGTGACTGACGCCATCGAAGGTCTGTCCCTTGATCTGCGGTCGATCACGGCTGATCCGGTGACAATCTCCACGAAACCGGATCCGACGGCGGTCATGGAGAATGTGAGGACGTTCGTCGCTACCTATAACGTCATCTCGGATTTCCTGCGGAAAGCGACCGGCCCCAAGATCAAGGGCGATCCGGTGGCCGGCAGTTTGCAGAATGATTCGTCTGCGCGGAGCATCGCGTCGAGACTGAGGGCTGCCGTGATGGCCGAGTACACCGAGAAGCCGAGTGCGGTGACCCGCTTGAGCGCTCTGGGCATCACCTTTGATCGCAACGGCACGCTGACGTTCGACGACGAGTCGCGGTTTACCGCTGCATTCAACGAGATGCCAGAGGACGTCATCAAGCTACTGAGCAACAATGCGCCGAGTCCGTACCTGTCTTCCGGGTTGAAAAGTGGCATCGCCGGCGACATCGCCGTGATGTCCTATCAGATGGCCTCGACAGCAAGAGGCGTGCTGCCGACGATGACGAAGGGGTACGAAGACACCCTCGTCCGTGTGGACCGGAAACAGACTGCGTTGGATCGGTACGTCGAGCGGATCACCGGCAACTACGAGAGACAGTTCGCGGCGCTCAACAGCGCGTTGGCAGCCTTCAAGAGCACGTCCTCTCAGCTTGAGAAGTCCCTGAACCTGAAGAATGATTGATGTTGTTCGGTGGGACGAAGTTATCTAGACGATAGCTTCGGCATTCATCCCGCGATACGTAGCAGGCTTCGATCCCACCGGTTCCCTTGTTCATAGGCCTGTGCATAGGGTAGCAAGCGGCCGTGCACAAGGGCACAGTCGAGCGCTCCAAGCGCTTCATGTCCGGAGGTCCCGCAGGACCCGATCGGACGATCAATATGCCGGGGCGGCGTGATTCAGTGCGGCCCGGTCCTCAAGATGAAGGGTCGCGGCGACGACCAGTAAGACAATCCTGGGGCAGAGCACCCCCCCCTTCCCAGAACCAG
>Ga0208596_1000652_pt1 | contig 10440 bp, 11 predicted proteins | sample LakMenEpi12Jul11_FD_150686 | JGI IMG/M metagenome (GOLD analysis project Ga0208596, IMG submission 150686) | Freshwater microbial communities from Lake Mendota, WI - 12JUL2011 deep hole epilimnion (SPAdes) | ecosystem: Environmental > Aquatic > Freshwater > Lake > Epilimnion/Euphotic zone ...
AACTCAATAGCGTTTCGGCGACCATAGCGAGAGGGAAACACCCGGTCCCATTCCGAACCCGGAAGTTAAGCCTCTCAGCGTCGATGGTACTGCAAGGGTGACCTTGTGGGAGAGTAGAACGTTGCCGGACTTCTTTTATATAAAGGGGCGCTTATTGCAAGCGCCCCTTTTTTATTTTATGGGAAGTTTTTGTTTTTGCATGAGATATTAATTGCGTGTGGTTTTGAACAAGTGAAGTTGAAAGAGGAGATATGAGCGAAGAGAGAAAGTCTGGAAGACCGGAGAGATCATCTTCAGGTCGTCCATCATCTTCAGGTCGTCCATCATCTTCAGGTCGTCCAGGTCGAGGTGGTCGTAGTGATCGTCCAGGTGCCACTCGCGATGTTCGAGCAGGTCGTGAAGCAAGTGATCCACGTGGGTTTCGCCCCGCTCCGATAGAACGAGATCCATCACGCGTGCGTCCACGAATCTTTGAACCTGATATTCCAGATGACATTACTGGTGAAGAGCTGGAAAAAAGTGTTCGAGCTGAGTTGTTAAGCCTCTCTGCAGAGAATGCAAAAGTAGTTGCTCGACATTTAGCATGCATCAATCTTTATATGGATGTTGATCCAGAACTGGCTCATAAACATGGTGTTGCTGCAGCGCATCACGCGGGAAGGCTTGCTGTAGTTCGCGAGAGTGCGGGCTATGCCGCATATCGCGCGGGGCATTATGAAATTGCGCTTAAGGAACTTCGCGCAGCGCACCGAATATCGGGTGATGTCTCGATGTGGCCTGTAATGGCAGATTGCGAACGCGGACTCGGAAAACCACTGAAAGCGTTAGCACTTGCCGGTTCTCCGGAAGTTTCGAGACTTGCAAAGGCCGAAGAGATTGAAATGCGAATCGTAGCTTCCGGTGCGCGACGAGATCTAGGTGAGTTCGATGCGGCTGTAATCACTTTGACCTGCAAAGAGTTAAAGGTGAAGTCCGAGCCATGGTCTATTCGACTTCATTATGCCTATGCAGACGCTCTGGCTAGCGCCGGTCGTACAGAAGAAGCTCGTCAATGGTTTGCTCTCTGCGCCGATCTCGATGAAGATGAGAGCACAGATGCACTTGAACGTTCTCGCCAATAGCATTTATCCACACTTCGCTTTTTCCTGCGTCAATCTGTCAGTGTCGAGATAGAGGATCCACCGCAATGCAACCAAGCAGAAAGTATCTGTAACTGCATAAAGGTGGACATTCATATGGCAAGCAAAGTTTCGGAGAAGAAATTAGAAGACGACGTAGATTATTCGCTAAACGACCTTTTACTGCGCGGACGAGTCTCAGCGCAGGCTGTTGAAAAAGAGCTTCCCAGCGGTGACAAAGTTGTCGAGTTTCGACTCATTGTTTCCCGATTGGAGCGCGGAGGCGTTGATACTCTTGATATAGCAGCATGGAGTTCCAAGATGCGCAGGAGCGCACTCTCTCTCAAAGAGGGCGAATGGATCGAAATATCAGGCTCGATACATCGACGATTTTGGTCAGGACCGACAGGTGTTGCAAGTCGTTGGCAGGTTGAGGCAGCAGAGATAGCGCGGATATAGATACTCTAGGACAGTAGCAACCCATAACTCCGGGTTCCTTGAATGAAAGGTTCTTCATGTCCAACGATCTCTTCTCTTCGCTCAAGACGTATCTCACAAAACTCTCTGATGGGGAGAAGACTCCACAGGAAGTAGCCGCTGCACTTAACGCGTGGGCTCGCGAGAGTGCCGATACGCTGAAGACGAAGATTCACGATGAGGTCGAGGCCACGGTTCTCAAGATGGGTTTTGTTAAGCGTGATGAGTTTGATCGCTTGGTCGCTCGCGTTGATGCGATAGCACCAGCGAAGGCGGCGAAGGCGGCGAAGAAAGCTGCACCAGCGAAGGCGGCGAAGAAAGCTGCACCAGCGAAGGCGGCGAAGAAAGCTGCACCAGCGAAGGCGGCGAAGAAAGCTGCACCAGCGAAGAAGAAGAGTGGAGTTAAGAAATGAGTTTTGAGAATGTGCATTCAAGTTCAACCGACAATGCCTCGGTAGAGGTCACGTTGGTGGATGATGTTAAGGCAGAACTGAGCGAGATTGATTCAAGTGATCTGAGTGAACACTCAGCTCGCTTCGAAGCGCTCCATGGAAAGTTACAGGAGGCTCTCTCAACTATCGATGGCCTCTAAGGTGATCGAAGAGAAGAGAGTGCGACTGAGGTAGGCGATGAAGACAAGGCTTGATGCGGAATTAGTGCGTCGTGAATTGGCGCGTTCGCGAGAGCAGGCTGCCGATTTGATCGAATCGCGTTCGGTTCTCGTTAACGGAATTCCCGCCACCAAACCGGCAACGCAGGTTGATGCTGAGACTTCCATAGTTCTAGCCGGTAAGCGTGATGACTTTGTGTCACGAGGTGGGCATAAGTTAGCGGGAGCCCTAGAAGTTTTCAGTGAAGTAGTTGTCGCAGGTAAGGTCTGCCTGGATGCTGGTGCTTCCACCGGAGGATTCACAGATGTTCTTCTTCGCCAAGGAGCGAAAAAGGTAATCGCTGTTGATGTTGGATATGGACAACTTGCTTGGGAACTTCGCCAAGATGAACGAGTCGTTGTTCTTGATCGCACCAACATCCGTCATTTGACTGGGGAAATGGTTGGTGACGATGTAGAACTCGTTGTCGCCGATCTCTCTTTCATCTCACTCTCGCTCGTATTACCTGCCTTAGCGGCTGTTTCAAAGCCATCAGCTGACTTTCTTCTTATGGTCAAACCACAATTTGAAGTGGGGCGCGAACGTTTAGGCGCTGGAGGAGTCGTTCGAGATCCAGCTCTGCGCCGTTCGGCTGTTCTTGATGTTGCACAATCTGCCTACGATGTTGGACTCGGAACAATGGGAATCGCAGCCAGTCCACTTCCTGGACCCGCTGGAAATGTTGAGTATTTCTTGTGGTTGCGCAGGGGCGCACCTTCGATTGATGAGAGCGCACTCGACCGTGCCATCGAGATGGGACCTGCCTAATGATTATCCGTAAAGCAATTTTAGTTATCAATGCAACACGCCCTGAAGCGGTGCAAGCTGCGACAACTCTTTCGACTTTATTGGCAAAGAGTGAATTTGAATTATTTACCTGTTCGGCGGTTGAGATCTCTGGAGTGCAGACTGTAGCTCTCGATCAACTTCCTGACTCTGAGATCGTCATTGTTCTTGGGGGAGATGGCACGATTTTGCGCGGTGCTGAGATATCTCGTCTGCGCAAGATTCCATTGCTGGGCGTCAATCTTGGCCATGTCGGCTTTATGGCTGAAGTGGAAAAATTATCGTTGGAAGCAGTTGCTAGCAGCGTCATTGCCAAGAGCTACACCACCGATCCGCGAATGGTTCTTGCCTACTCAGTTGAACGTAATGGAAGTCAGGTCTCATCGGGTTGGTCGCTCAATGAAGTGACGATTGAACGTACTGAAAGCACAATGGTAGAACTCTTAGTCCAAGTTGATCGCAGACCACTTTCGCGCTGGGGTTGCGACGGTCTTATCGCGTCAACTCCGACAGGATCCACTGCCTATGCTTTCTCCGCTGGTGGACCAATCTTGTGGCCAAATGTCGACGCTATTGTTTTGCTTCCGATCAGTGCCCACGCGCTTTTTGCTCGCCCTATGGTGGTGTCTCATAAATCCGAGATAGTTGTTGAGGTTGAGTCGACAGCAGCGATGCTCTCGGCAGATGCGCTTCGTGAATTTCCACTAATCGAGGGCGACCGAGTGACAATTACTGGTGATGAATCTGTTGTTCTTCTTGCACATGTGCAACCAACTCTCTTCACTGACCGACTTGTTGCCAAATTCAAATTACCCGTAGAAGGCTGGCGCGGTGAGTGATCGCTCTTATCTAGAAGAGATTTCGATTCGCAATCTCGGGATCATAGATACAAGTTCACTTGAATTAAGCAAGGGTCTTAACGTCCTCACTGGTGAAACTGGTGCTGGAAAGACGATGATTTTGACTGCACTTTCGCTATTACTTGGCGCTAAATCCGACAGTTCGCTCGTGCGTCACGGCTGTGAACGTCTGGTTACATCGGCAACTTTTTCGATTCCAGAATCGTTGATCACTCAGATTGAGGATTTAGGTGGATTAGTTGAGGATGGTTCTCTCATCCTTTCTAGATCAGTCACAAGCGATGGAAAGAGTAAGGCAACTGCTTCTGGTGCAACGGTTAACGCGTCCACCCTCGGCGAGATAACCGAGCCGCTGATCGCGATCCATGGTCAATCGGCAAATACACAGATAGTCAAGAGCGTTCGCCAACGAGAACTCCTAGATCTCTTTGCAGGGAAAGATCTACGCACGGAGTTAAATGCCTACGTCGAGACTTTTAGCACCTATAACGAGATGAAAGCAAAACTTAAGTCGCTAGTTACCAATGCATCTGCTCGGGATTCGCAGATCGCAGATCTAGAACTCTTGACCAAGCAGTGGACCACGCTGAAACCGACTCGCAACGAGTTCGTCGCCGTCGAGGATGAGATTAGAAAGCTAGCAAGTGTTGAAGATTTACGGGTGGCGGCTTCAGGTGCGGGATCAGCACTGGGAGATGAAGACGCAGGCGTACTGACCGTATTGGGTCAGGCACGAAAGTTTCTCGAAGCGGCTAAAGGCAAGGATCAAGCGCTTGATGAGATTGCAAGCAATGTTGCGGAAAGCTTTTTCCTGCTAGACGACGCTCACGCGGCGCTCACATCGTACTTGTCTTCTCTTGAGGCTGATCCGTCTCGACTTGATTACCTGCAGGAGCGAAAGGCATCACTCACAAGCTTTGTGAAAAAGTGGGGCGGGTCGGGCTCTATAGATGATGAAATGGCGGAGATAGCGATCCGAGTCAAGAGTGCAAAGGAGATGATTGCGGATTTGAATGGCGGTCAGGATCGAATTGCAGAACTTGAAGCTGAAATCAAAACTGTTAAAACCAAACTCTTAACTAATGCAACTAGGCTCACCGAAGTTCGAAACCTTGCATCGAAGAAACTTAGCGATGCGGTTTCGAATGAGGTCTCTGGATTATCAATGCCACACACTCGATTCCATGTTGATGTAATCACGCCGGATTACCAAGGTAGTCTCAAGGAGAGCGATTTTACGATCACTGGCTGCGATGAAATCGTAATGTCCATTCAAGGGCATAAAGATGGTCCGAAAGTTGCTCTCGGTAAAGGTGCATCTGGCGGAGAAATGTCCCGAATCATGTTGGCACTTGAGGTAGTTATTGCGGCCTCAGCTCCAGTTGGAACATATATATTTGATGAAGTCGACGCTGGTGTAGGCGGAAAAGCGGCCATCGAAGTGGGACGCAGGCTTCATGCACTCTCTCAGCATGCGCAAGTGATTGTAGTTACTCATTTACCTCAGGTGGCGGCATGGGCGGATCGACATTTTGTCGTCGCAAAAGATAGCGATGGCCAAGTGGTTCAATCTGGAGTGAGCCAATTAGATGAACAGGCCCGCGTCTCTGAGATAGCTCGCATGCTTGCGGGCTTAGATGAATCAGTCAGTGCCCAAGAACACGCAGCCGAACTTCTGGCTATGCGGGGTAAGTAGCCCCAGAGACTGATAGGTTTGACTCCCATGGGCCAAGCACATGTGACTAAGCATATTTTTGTAACCGGGGGAGTCGCCTCAAGTTTAGGCAAAGGACTCACTGCTTCAAGTCTCGGAAGGCTCCTAGTTTCGCGCGGGATTCGCGTGACAATGCAGAAACTCGATCCTTATCTCAATGTAGATCCCGGAACGATGAACCCCTTCCAGCACGGTGAAGTCTTCGTTACCGATGATGGAGCAGAGACTGATTTAGATATTGGACACTACGAACGCTTTCTTGATCGCAATCTTGAAGGCTCAGCAAATGTCACAACGGGTCAAGTTTATTCGAGAGTTATTGCGCGAGAGCGTCGCGGAGAATATCTAGGCGAGACTGTCCAGGTAATTCCGCACATCACCAATGAGATTAAAGAGCGCATTCTTGCAATGGCTGCACCAGACATTGATGTCGTCATCACTGAAATTGGTGGAACTGTAGGCGACATTGAGTCCCAACCATTTTTAGAAGCTGCTCGACAACTACGTCAAGAAGTCGGTCGAGATAATGTTTTCTATCTTCACATTTCTTTGGTGCCTTATATAGGTCCATCTGGTGAATTAAAGACAAAGCCAACTCAACATAGTGTGGCAGCACTGCGCAGCATTGGCATAGCACCGGATGCAGTAGTGCTCCGTTCAGATCGCACGATTCCGGACTCGATCAAGAAGAAGATTTCTCTCATGTGTGACGTTGACCAAGAAGCTGTTGTTGCCGCGGTTGATGCACCTAGCATTTATGACATTCCGAAGGTTCTTTTCAGCGAAGGTTTAGATGCATATGTGGTCCGACGTTTAAGCCTTGGTGGACACGATGTTGTTTGGGGCGAATGGGATGACCTTCTTAAGAAAGTTCATCATCCAGCACATCATGTGAAGGTAGCCCTTGTCGGAAAATATATCGATCTTCCCGATGCATATCTCTCTGTCTCAGAGGCGTTACGGGCTGGCGGTTTTGCTAACAACGCAAAGGTTGAACTGATTTGGGTTCCTAGTGATGAATGCGATACTCCTCAAGGTGCGGCGAAAGCATTAGGTGAGGTAGATGCAATCTGCGTCCCAGGTGGATTCGGCGTTCGTGGTATCGAAGGCAAATTAGGCGCACTTACTCATGCCCGCGAACATAGGATTCCAACACTTGGTCTTTGTCTCGGCTTGCAATGTATGGTCATTGAAGCTGCGCGAAATCTTGCTGGAATTAAAGATGCTAACTCTGCTGAGTTTGATCCCGATAATGGGACGCATGTCATCGCGACCATGGCTGGACAGGAACAAATAGTGGCAGGGCAGGCGGATATGGGCGGCACGATGCGTCTTGGCCTTTACCGCGCAGAGCTCAGCAAGGGATCGATAGTGGCAGATGTTTATGATGCCCTGACTATCGATGAACGCCACCGACATCGCTATGAAGTCAATAATGATTACCGAGACAAGCTAAGTAATGCAGGTCTTGTGTTTTCAGGCGTCAATCGCGAACTGGATTTGGTGGAATTTGTAGAATTACCACGAGAGGTGCATCCTTATTACGTGGGAACACAGGCACACCCAGAGTTGCGATCTAGACCGACACGTCCGCACCCACTATTCATCGGACTCATTGCTGCGGCCATTAAAGCAAAGGGTAAATAAATGCTCGTAGGCGTCCCGAAAGAGATCAAAGTTCACGAGTCGCGAGTAGCTCTTACTCCAGAGGGTGTTGCGGAATTGGTTCGGGCAGGGCATGGCGTTGTGATCGAAAAAGGTGCTGGTCTGGGCTCGGCAATCACTGATGCTGAATTTGTTGCAGCAGGTGCCACTATCGAAGAAGATGTTTTGGAAATTTGGTCTTCGGCAGAAATGATTCTTAAGGTAAAAGAACCGATCGAAGTTGAATACTCGAAACTTCGTAAAGGTCAGATTCTCTTCACTTATCTACATCTAGCTGCCTCAAAACCCTGCACAGATGCGCTTTTAGCCAGCGGAACCACAGCAATCGCATATGAAACCGTTGAGCTCAATGGAACACTGCCGCTGTTGGCCCCAATGTCTGAAGTGGCAGGACGGCTTGCAGCTCAAGTGGGTGCGAGTGCGCTGCAAAAACCTAACGGTGGACGCGGTGTACTGATGGGCGGAGTTCCTGGAGTTTCGCCGGCAAAGGTCCTCGTAATTGGTGGGGGAGTTGCTGGTTTAAATTCGGCGGTCATCGCGATGGGAATGGGTGCTGATGTAACGATTGTGGATCGTTCGCTTTCGCGTCTTGCTTACATCGATACTATCTATGGTGGTCGAATCAAAACTCTTGCTTCATCATTTCACGCTGTAGATCGCGAGCTCAAGAACGCAGATTTGGTGATTGGCGCGGTTCTCGTTCACGGAGCAAAAGCTCCAAAGTTAGTCAGCAATGCTCAGGTTGCGCAGATGAAACCAGGTTCGGTTTTGGTTGATATCGCGATCGATCAAGGAGGGTGCTTTGAGGATTCAAGACCCACTACACACGCAGAGCCAACATTTCGTGTGTACGAGTCAGTGTTTTACTGTGTCGCAAATATGCCTGGGGCAGTTCCTGTTGCTTCGACATATGCTCTTACAAATGCGACGCTTCCGTATGCATTGGAACTAGCTAACCTCGGCTGGGAAGCAGCATGTGCTGCCGACAAGTCACTTGCATCGGGCTTGAATGTTCATGACGGAAAAGTGATGTATCCGGCAGTTGCGCAAGCGCATGGTTACTAATTTCGCAACAGAAACAGCTCGCTCATCATTTATTGATCACCTACGCATTGAGCGGGGTCTCTCTGAAAATTCATTGCTTTCGTATGCGAGAGACTTGCGTTATTTCATCGAATTTCTACAAAATAGCGGCGTCGATGTAGTTAGTGTTACCTCCACAACGTTATCGGAATTTGAGGTTTGGCTTAAAGATCGCAATCTGGCAATAAGTAGCATCAATCGAACAAACTCTGCCGTTAAATCTTTTCTCATCTACTGTGCGCGAGAGTATGACCTCAATCTTCCGACTGGCGAAATCACTTCACATAAAGTGGCACGTAAATTACCTAAGGCGCTCACTATTGATGAAGTTGCTCAATTAATTGAAAGCGCAAGATCTCTCGGCAACTCTAGCTCTTTGCGCGATGTTGCACTCCTGGAGCTGCTCTACTCAACTGGGGGCCGAGTATCTGAAATCATCGGTATCAATATGAGTGATTTGGCAAAAGTCGAAAGTGAAAACGAGATAATACAAACGATTAAATTGCGCGGAAAGGGTTCTAAAGAAAGAATCGTTCCGATAGGAAGTTTCGCTTTAACCGCCCTAGACAACTATCTGATTCGCGTGAGGCCGGAACTTCTTGCAAAGGGAGTGAGAAACGAGAGCGCACTCTTTCTCAACTCTCGTGGCGGGCGACTTTCCCGACAAAGCGCATGGAACATCGTCTTACATGCTGCCAAAGCTTGTGGTCTTGAAGGCAAGGTCAGCCCGCATGTGTTCCGTCATTCATATGCGACACATCTTCTCGATGGCGGTGCAGATATACGTGTAGTCCAAGAACTTTTAGGCCATTCATCAGTAACAACGACGCAGATTTACACCCTTGTGACGATAGATAAGATTCGTCAGAGTTATAGCAGCGCACACCCGCGAGCGCGTTAACCTTTAGATTCCGCGAAGTCTGCGAGCAAGAATGCTCTGATCACCCTTTTGTTCAAGATCGGCAATAATCACAGCGATAGATTCACGAACAATTCGTCCCCGATCTACTGCTAATCCCAAATCTCCGCGGAGAGTGAGGCGTGCTTGATCTAGGTCAAAAAGTTCATCGGGGGAGAGATAAACAGTGATCTTCTCATCATGACGTTCGCGTCCAGATGGTGATTTATCAACACTGACAACACGACGTCGAGGGATTGAACGAACGCCCTTCTTTGCCTTTGGTGCTGCTGTTCTTTGAGGTGCAGCCTCGGGAACGGATGTTTCCGGTGCTACTTCGCGGACGGCGCTGAGTGCGGGACTGTTCTGCTTAAAGAGTTCATCTGCTCCTGGCAAGCTCGCTCTACGTGTCATCGTGCGCCTCCTCGTGCAATTAGTTCTCGCGCTAGACGCCGGTATGACGCTGCGCCTCCTGATGATGATGCATAACTAGTGATTGGTTCGCCTGCGACAGTGGTTTCCGAGAAACGAATTGTCTTAGCGATAATGGTGTCAAATACATCCTCGGGATACTTCTCGAGGATAGCGGTGAGCACCTCTCGGTTATGAAGTGTCTTGCGATCATACATAGTTGCAAGAATTCCAATAAGTCTGAGATCTGGGTTTAAGAATGTTTTGACCTTATCAATATTTCCACGCAATTCAATGAATCCGTGTAGAGCAAAATATTCGCACTGCAAAGGAACGATTACTTCATTCGATGCAACAAGAGCGTTAACAGTTAATTGACCCATTGTTGGCTGACAGTCAATGAGAATTACGTCGTAGTCATCCTTCAGAGTTGTAAGAGCGCGCTTGAGGAATTGCTGCCCACCGATCTCTGATGGGAGCTTAGATTCAGCTGCTCCAAGGTCGCGACTAGCGGGTAAGAAATCTAAATTTGCTACTGAGGATTTCAAAACGATTTGTTGAATGTCAGCAGTAGGATCCATCAACGCGTGATAGACGGTGTTCTCTAGCGGGAGAGTATGTGCGTTCACTCCTAGACCGAGTGAAAGTCCGCCCTGAGGGTCGAAGTCAACAAGAAGGACTCGACGACCGAGTTCTGCCAGCGCTGCACCAAGATTGATAGTCGTAGTTGTCTTTCCAACGCCACCTTTTTGGTTAAAGATAGAGATAACGCGTGCAT
>Ga0208596_1000654_pt1 | contig 10413 bp, 6 predicted proteins | sample LakMenEpi12Jul11_FD_150686 | JGI IMG/M metagenome (GOLD analysis project Ga0208596, IMG submission 150686) | Freshwater microbial communities from Lake Mendota, WI - 12JUL2011 deep hole epilimnion (SPAdes) | ecosystem: Environmental > Aquatic > Freshwater > Lake > Epilimnion/Euphotic zone ...
GCAAAAGCGCACTGGTCGCTTGATTCGCCCATCAGCGCGTTACATCGGCAAGGCACCTCGCAAGCCGGAAGATGTTCAGGGCTGGGATGCAACGGTCGAACAACTGCATAAGTAGTCCACCTTGGAGGGCATGAAGAGTCCTCTGTAAACGATTGCAGTGATCACGATTCGATAACTCGCGTGTGAGGCGACTTTGCATGCCTTGAATTGAAAAGTCCTACCTAAAGCGAAAGAATGCAGGCCTCGAGGGTTGTTAGACCTCGCTCGAGATCACTTGTGAATTGCACCCTCGCAATTCATGTGAATTCATGGAGGAAATTTATGAGAAAGAAGCGCTTTGGAGTTGTTGGCGTTATTGCCGCAGCAGCACTAGCAGTATCAGTGATGGTGGTTCCAACCGCTACCGCTGCAAGCAAGACAATCGTGATCTGGGCTGATGACACACGTGGTCCAGCACTAGAAAAGATCGTAAAGCAGATGGAAGCAGAAGTTCCAGGTTACATAGTCAGCGTGAAGTCATTTGCTTCATACGATGCACTTGGTACCGCATGGGACAAGGCAACAGCTGCAACAGGACCAGACATCATTCTTCGTGATGGCTCACTTGCAATCACCGGCTCAAAGTCCGGACGTATTCAGTCACTTATCGTCTCAACAACAACACGTGCTGCATTCACAAAGGCAGCTTTTGCATCGTTGACAATTAAGGGCAAAGTTTACGGAATCCCAACTGACGCAGACGTCACAGGCATGATCTACAACACAGCTCTTATGCCAACAGCTCCAAAGACAATCCAAGATATCTACGATTACTACACAGCAAACAAGACCTCAAAGAGTCTTTCAAACGGTGTGTGCTCATTTAACGGTACTTGGGGAGCTCAGCCAATGCTTACAGCACTTGGTGGAGGAACATGGGGATACAAGGGAACAACTGCTGATCTTTCAAAGGTTCTCTTTAACTCGTCTGCATTCAAGTCAAATGCAAAGAAGTATCTTCTTGGTGCAGATGGTAAGACCAACGGATTCTTCTCATACGATGGATGCGATACAGCATTCAAGGCTGGCAAAGTCCCTGTAGCCCTTGTTGGTGCATGGAACATGCCAGGTGTTCAGAGTGCGGGAATCAAGTACGCATGGGGATCACTCCCAGGCCTTACTGCTGGAACTTTCGGAAACCAGTGGGTTGGATATGCAGGTGCTTACCTGACTTCATATGCAACTTCACACGGAGTTAAGGTTGGAGCTAACCAGCTTCTTAACCGTTTCTTCGCATCTAAAGAAGGACAGCTTGCATTCAACGAAGCACAGAAGGCACAGCGTCCACTAGCTCACATCGAGGCAGCAGCAGCAACAAAAGACGTTGATGCAGCAGGCCTCGGCCAAGCTTCACGTAACGCTGTTCAGCAGTTGAATGGTCCACTCGGCGATAAGACCGGTGGAGCTGACTGGTATGCAGTATCTGATGATGCCCTCAAAGATATCTTTGCTGGCAAGGATCTGAATACAACACTTGATAAGGCAGCAGTCATCTTGGCTAAGAACTTTGCGAACGCTGCAAAGGGCTAAACTGTAATCAAGCGATAGCAATACGGTGGGGGTTCGCTACATAGTGAACCCCCACTCGCTTTCATCTAATATTTCTTCAACAAGATTTTAATCTGAAGGGTAGCCATGTTCTACGCGCTCGTAGGTCTTCGTGGCCCGCTCGCTCTCGTTCTCAAGCTCGCCTTTCTAGGCGCAGCTGATGCTTTACTGATTTTCCTTTTATCTGCAGCGATCAATAAGAACTCATTCATAATCGCCGGAATTGTAATTGCCACTCTCATTTTTATTAATTATTCATTTATCACCAAGGGCTCCATCCCACTCAAATTTCTCTCGATCGGCTTAGTTTTCTTCACCATTTTTGTGGTGACACCGACTGGTTATACCGTCATCATGTCCACATTTAATTACCAAACTGGAAACGAAATTGGGAAAAAAGCCGCCGTCGTTGAAATCTTGAATAACGGACTTCAGCCAGATGAAGCAGGCACTACATATGATCTGCTACTTGGTAAAACTTCTAATGGAAAATTCGCCGCCATCTTATTTGACCCAGTCAGCCGAGATCTCTTCTTTGCCAATGAATCTGGGGTTACACCTACTACCGAAGATCAAATCACTCGAGATGCTTCGGGATATATTGTGGCGGCTGAGGGCATCACAAAACTCACTGATGAAGAGTTCTCAAATTTAGATTCAACAATTACGGCGCTGAGATTCCCTTTTGAAGATGGCTCTTTTGCCAATCCTCAAGCCACTGACTTAGCTGCTCGACTCGTGCAATCTTTTGCATACGATGAAGGCAGAGATCAAATACTTAACACCCAGACAAATGAAGTCTTTGTTAATAATGGCAAAGGAAACTTCGTGAGCGAATCAGATCCCACATTTAGATTAGATCCAGGCTGGCGGGCATTTGCAGGCGCTGATAACTTCAAATCGCTCATCCTTGATAAGAATCTGCGCGACCCATTTATCAAAGTTTTTATCTGGACAATCGCATTTGCCTTCCTGTCTGTGGGAACAACATTCGCAGTAGGTATGGCTCTGGCGATTGCGCTTCAGGACCCAATTAGATTTAGACGCTTCTATCGCGGCTTCTTGATTCTTCCCTATGCGATACCAAGTTTTATGAGTATTCTGATTTGGCGTGGTCTTTTCAATAAAGACTACGGAGCGATCAACTCATTGTTTAACCTCGATATCGCCTGGTTTGAATCCCCCTGGCTCGCTCGCTTTGCCGTGATTCTTGTAAATCTTTGGCTGGGCTTTCCATATATGTATTTAATCGGAAGTGGAGCGTTGCAATCAATTCCTTCGGAGATTGAAGAGGCCGCTGCAATTGATGGAGCAACCGAAAAACAAGCATTTATTATTATCAAACTGCCATTACTTCTTCAAATTCTTTCCCCGCTTCTGATTGCGAGTTTTGCCTTCAATTTCAATAACTTCAATATTGTTTATCTGTTAACAGGTGGTGGCCCCACAAATGCAATTGATGGTGAAGTTGCCGGTGCAACAGATATCTTGATCTCATATGCATATAAGACTGCCTTTGGCACCAACTTCCAAAACCTCGGACTCTCTAGTGCAATTTCGATGGTGATGTTTGTGATTGTTGGCTCAATGTCGCTCTACACACTCAAGAAATCGAAAGTGTTGGAGAACCTATGAGCGCCAAAGTTGGTAAAAGCGATGCCTGGAAGCACATACTGGCTATCTCTCTCGTTCTCTTCACCGCTTTCCCAATCTATGTAGTCATCGTTACCTCTTTTGATCCAACCGGTGGAATTTCATCGAACTCTCTTCTGCCGGTGCGATTTAGCTGGGATAACTACATCTTGCTCTTCACTGACTCACGAGTCCCTTACATGGCTTGGATGAAGAATTCACTCATCATCGCCTCTGTTACCGCGATTACATCTGTGATGATTGGAGCCGCCGCTGCCTTTGCATTTAGCCGCCTCCGGTTTAAAGGTCGAAAAGTTGGTTTGAAATCTCTTCTGCTTATTCAAGTTTTTCCATCTTTTCTCTCTCTTTCAGCAATCTACGTGATGATGGAGCAGGTCTTCCTGGTAATGCCTGCTCTCGGCCTAGGAAGTATCTGGGGCCTTTATCTCATCTATATCGGTGGAGCTCTTGGCGTTAATGCATGGCTTCTAAAAGGCTTCTTAGACACAATTCCACTAGAACTTGACGAGTCAGCACGTTTGGATGGCGCATCAGTACCCCAGGTTTATTGGCTGATCTTCTTTCCGCTCGCAGCTCCTGTCCTTGCGGTGACCGCAGTCCTTTCATTTATCGGAACCTTTAATGAATTCGTTCTTGCTTCTCTCTTCTTGCAAGATGTCGAGAATCGCACTGTAGCTGTTGGTCTTCAGCAATTTGTTGGCGGACAGTACGAACAGACGTGGGGACCATTTGCAGCGGGTTCCATCATTGCTTCAGTGCCACTTGTAATTCTCTTCTTATCTCTTCAGCGCTTCATTATTGGCGGGCTCACCCAGGGAGCGACTAAGGGATAGATGAAGATTCTTGAGCCTCATCATGATGGTAGCCAGTTATATGTGAGTAACTCCGCTCCAAAAATTGGTGATTCAATTGAAATAAAAGTACGAGTACCTGCAAAAGATCAGTGCACACGCATTTTCATTCGTTTTTTTCATGATGGTGAGCCTCGCACTCTTGAAATGAAGATAAAAAAGAAGTTTCCACATGAAATTTGGTGGAGCGCTCAACTTCAAATCCTCAATACCATTACGCATTATCGTTTTCAGTTAGTAGATTCAAAGTCATATCGCTGGCTCAATGGCATCGGAGTTTTTGCCCACGATGTTACTGATCGCGAAGACTTTCAAATCATCGCTAAACCTGCTTACCCACAATGGATTCAAAGCGCTGTTTTCTACCAAATCTTTGCAGATCGCTTCGCTAAATCGTCAATCAAGCGAGAGATACCAGACTGGGCTGTTCCAAGAGAGTGGAACCAGCTTCCCAAAGGCAAAGACCACACAACTGGCGTTGAATTCTATGGCGGTGACTTGCCTGGAGTTATTTCTAAACTAAATTATTTAAAAGAGCTCGGAGTCTCTGCTCTTTACTTCACTCCACTTTTTCCGGGCAGAAGTAATCATCGTTATGACGCAGCAAGTTTTGATGAAATTGATCCAGTGCTTGGAGGAAATCAGGCAATGGTTGAGCTCTCTGACGCCGCTCACAAAGCGGGCTTTAGAATTATGGGAGATCTCACGACTAACCACTGCGGGCAAGCACATCCATGGCTCAGTAAGGCAATAAAGAGCCGCTTTGCCAAGAGCCGTGATTTCTTTTATTGGGACTCTTCAATCCCACACGGTTATGTCGGGTGGTGGGGACTGGCTTCACTGCCAAAGTTAAATTATGCATCAAAGAAATTGCAGCAAGTCATGTATCGCGGCCCTCAATCTGTTGTTCGACGTTGGTTACAGGATCCCTTCAATTTTGATGGCTGGCGAATTGATGTTGGGAATATGACCGGTAGGTACCTCGGTCAAGATATCAATGCAGAAGTTGCAGAGGGCATTAGGACGGCGATGGATCAAACCAATCCCGATGCCTGGCTTGTTGCAGAAAATGCTGATCACTCTCCAAAGGATCTTGATGGTCTCGGATGGCACGGCACCATGAATTACAACGGATTTGCGCGCCCACTTGTGAATTGGATGAATAAAGCAAATACACAACTGCCAAACTTTTCGCAATTTCCCGTACCGAACCCACAATTTGATGGAACGGGAACTGTCGCTGTCATGCGAGCATTCGCTGCAGGAATTCCGTGGCGCTCCCTTGTAGCCAGCATGGTCCTATTAGATTCACATGACACCGCCCGATTTAAGACAGTTGTTGGTTGCGATAGGTCAACGCATTTATCTGGATTAACCGCTCTCTTTACTTATCCAGGGGTGCCATCGATTTTTGCTGGTGACGAGTTAGGACTCGAGGGTAGCTGGGGTGAGGATTCGCGCAGAACCATCGATTGGGAGAATCCGAATACATGGGATCTGACACTTCTAGAAGAAGTCAAAAAATTAATTCAAATCCGCAAAGAACGAGATTCATTGATTAATGGTGGACTGCGTTGGGTCTACATCGGTAAAGATGCCTTCGGGTACTTACGAGAATCGAAGAAAGAGAAAGTTTTCGTCTTTATCTCCCGAAAAGGAATTGATGAGAATATTGATCTTGGTATCTATGGCTACAGTGTGAAAGAGACTTTGTATGGCCCTGCGCAATCAGGCAAAACGATAAGGATTCGATCAAAAGGAGCAACATCAGGAATTTGGTTATTGCAGTGATCGGTCTGAAGAAGGTAATTGCAGGAGCAGTTATTTTCTCCTGTGGTGTTGGACCCACTTTCGCAGCCACAGATTACTCGTCACTCTCCAAGCCCGTTTTTCGCACAGCACAAAGTGATGAATCAATTTACTTCATTATGACTGACCGATTCGAAAACGGCGATTCGTCAAATGACTTTGGTGGTCTAGTTCAAGGAGATAGTGCAAGCGGATACGCACCTGCAGATATCGGCGGATGGCATGGTGGCGATTTCAAGGGCATCACGCGGCGACTCGACTACATCAAATCGATGGGTTTTACCTCAATTTGGATTACCCCACCAGTGAAACAAAAATTCGTGCAGGGAGATTCTGCGGCCTACCACGGATACTGGGGACTTGATTTTACAACTGTTGATCCGCACTTAGGTAGCGAGGAAGATCTTCATACGTTGATCAAAGAGGCTCATGCTCTCAATATCAAAGTTATTTTCGATGTCGTTACAAACCACACAGCCGATGTGATTTATCTTGAAAATGGAAAGCCAGCTGTAACTGTTAGTGAGGCTAATTCAAAGAAGCCAGATTGGCTTAATAAACTTTCGAATTACAATAATTTGGGGAACAGCCCTGCGGTAGAAAATGCAATTGAGGTCAGTGATTTTTTTGGACTAGATGACCTGAATACCAAAAAACCTGAAGTTATTGAAGGCTGGATAAAGCTCTGGTCAGATTGGATCACCGAGTTTAAATTCGATGGAATGCGCATAGATACTTTTAAGCATGTGGATGCCGCTTTTTGGAAGCAATTTATCCCTAAAATCCATAGTGTCGCAAAGCAATCCGGGATCGATGAGTTTATTATTTTCGGAGAAGTTGCAGATCCTGATGCGCTGACCTTGGCAAGTTATGTTGTAGATAAGCAAACTCCTGGAATCTTGGATTTTGCATTCCAGAAGAAAATAATTCCTTATGCTCAGTACGGTTTAGACGTAGAGCAATTGGCAGAGCTTTTCAATCAAGATGACTATTACACGACTCCATATTCAAATGCGGGTTCACTGGTCACATTTTTGGGAAACCACGACATGGGTCGTATCGGACGTTTTCTATCTAATGGATACTCCGAATCTGAGTCAGATAAAGTCCTTGATCGTTCAAAACTTGCACAAGCACTTCTCTTCTATCTACGTGGAACTCCCGTTGTGTACTACGGGGATGAGCGTGGAATGGTGGGTTCAGGCGGCGATAAAAAATCGCGTCAAAGTATGTTTGCTACACAAGTGGAGGAATGGAAGTCTGAAGCAAGAATTGGTTCTCCTCCAATTGGAAGTAACTCATCATTTATAGGCGCTCATCCGCTACAAGAGCAGATTCAGAGGATGCAACAAGTTGCGGCCGCACATCCTGCTCTTCGTTCGGGCTCGCAAGAAGTACAGCTGGCATCAGGTGGTTTATTTGTGGTGGCTCGTGCGTTCAAGGGTAAAAGTTACCTAGTTGGCTTTAATGGACGCGATGGTGCTGAGGAAATAAATCTGAAGAATCTTGGCATGGCAGCTGGCTGGAAACTTCTCGACGGTGCCTGCTCGGTCGATACTTCCGACCCCACGAGTTGTACTCTTTCAGGGCGCTCATACTTTGTTATAGAGAGAAATTTGCCGAACCCCCCAGCCTCATTGCCAGCACAGGTAAAGGTAAGCGCGAAGAGAACTTCGTTGCCAACTGGATGGATTGAGCTTTCTACCCGTGTTCCGGGTAAGGATTATGTTGAAGTGAGTTTTAGCGCCAGATACCCGGGTAAAGCGTGGAGACATCTAGGAACAGCGGATAGACGAACTTTTGGCACTGACAAAACCCTCGGCGGCTTACATCGCATTTTCTTGCACCCAGAAAAGTTCAAAAAAGGTTCAACTCTTGAGATTATTGCCGTTGTCAAGCGTGGCGACAATAAAATAAAAGCTTCAGCGATTTTCAAGGTAAGGCTCTGAGCCAGAATGAGATTGGCTCATCAATTCCCCGGAATTCCACGCACCTGAAAATGCTTAATCGCCCTCATAGTGCTTAAATCATGCCATGACATCACCAAGTCGCACCATTGTCTGGTTTAGGCGCGATCTACGCATCGGAGATCACCCTGCACTCAATGCAGCTATTGAATCATCAGATGAAATCGTTCCTGTCTTTATCTTAGACAAATCTCAGATTGACGAAGCAGGGGCAAAGTTACTTGCATATATGGGGCAGTCGTTGCGAGCACTTGATCAATCGTTAGGCAACCGATTACACATCATTGCAGGAGATCAAGTTGAAGTATTGAGCGAACTGATGCAGATGTACGGTGCTACTGAAGTTCATATCTCTGATGAATACGAACGCTATGGTGCTGCGCGCGATGCGCGCGTTGAAGCAGCGGGAATAAAACTTATTCGAACAGGTAGTCCATATGCCGTTTCGCCAGGCCGTGTGCGAAAGCCAAGTGATGACACCCCGTATCGTGTCTACACTCCTTTTTATCGTGCGTGGTGCGTTCATGGTTGGCGCGCTCCAGCAAAGACTCCGACAGTAATTAACGCACCAACACCACCGGATAAGTACCGCGCATTTCCAGATTTTCCAATGCCAGAGGGTGTTCAAGTAATTGAGGCCGGTGAGGCTGCAGCACTTAAGCGATTTAAAGAGTTTTCCAAGAAAGCTATTGATCACTATGACGAGGCGCGAAATCTCGCAGGTATTGATGGCACATCAAAGATGAGTACATATCTCAAGTTTGGCGAGATACATCCGCGCACTCTCCTAGCCAACCTAGGCGAGAGCAAAGCCCACGATACTTTTCGAAAAGAGATTGCCTGGCGCGAGTTTTACGCAGATGTCCTCTTCAACAACCCACATACAGATACCGATTACTACGCACCTCAATTTAAAGCGATGCGTTATGACAAGCCCGGCAAGCAATTTAAAGCATGGTGTGAAGGTAAGACTGGGTATCCCTTTGTAGATGCTGCCATGCGTCAGTTGCAGCATGAGGGATGGATGCATAACCGTACCCGAATGGTTGTTGCATCTTTCTTAGTAAAGGATCTGCACCTTGAGTGGCAGCTCGGCGAAAGATTCTTCGCTGATCATCTCGTTGACTATGACGTTGCATCTAATGCACATGGATGGCAATGGACGGCCGGCACAGGTACCGATGCCTCACCGTATTACCGGGTCTTTAATCCCATCGAACAAGGTAAGCGCTTTGATGAAAACGGAGATTACATCCGTAAATATGTGCCCGAACTTGCTCATCTTTCCGCGGCAGAGATTCATGAACCGTGGCTCTATCTCGATGGATATTCCAAAGGGTATCCAGAGCGAATTGTGGATCATGCGCTAGAGCGCCTTGAATCACTGGCGCGTTTGCAAGAGATCAAGGCTGATAAGCCGGAAAAGCCAACTACAAAGTAAGTGATCGTTTAGCAACATACATCGCCGCATCTGCCTTCGCTAGTAAATCCCCACCTTCACTATTGCTGACATGGCCGATGCTGACCCCAACGGAGATGTTCTTTCCCTCGATAAGAAAGGGATAACTGACACAAGCCTTCAGGGCTTGAACTATTTCTAGCGTTGAGTGTGAAGTGCCATTGAGTAAGACACCAAATTCATCGCCACCGAGCCGTGCAAGAAGCGCGCTCTCTGGCAGAACTCGTGCAAAACGTGCAGCAACTTGAATTAGGACTTGATCGCCGGCTCCATGTCCGCATTGATCATTTACCTGTTTAAACCCATTGAGATCAAGGAGCATAAGCGCACCCTCCACCTTTGAAAATGTTCCTAGCTCTGCAATGAGTCTGCGCCGATTGGGAAGGCCTGTGAGTTCATCTGTGCGCGCCAGCGTCTTCTCATCACTGAGATCGTGTGCTTGTCGCAAACCTACAGTCATTCGGATAAAGGCAAGAAACAAGGTAGTAATTGTGGGAAAGACAATATACGAAGGAAAAATTCCAGGTCGCAGCGCCATCATTGCTAAGAGTGTGGGACTAATAAAGATGGAGAGTGCGATAAAGGCCGGATGGATTGAAAAATTCTGTTGTGAATTTGCTGGTGGATACCAGAGTGAGAGTGAAATCAAAATGATTCCAAGTACCCAACCATTATCAAAGACGGTCCCAAAGGTGTATCGATTCTGAGCACTCATCCAGAGAAAGAGATAATCAAAGGCAAGATAGATAGCAAAACCAAGTGCCACAATAAAAAAACGAATATTCAATCGTTGCGTAATCGATGTAATTCCAAGAGTGATTGCTATCGCCAGATCGCAAATTGGGAAGAAGAGTTCAAAGAATCCTTGACCACCATCAGCTGAGATTACCTGCGAGAGGATTAGCGCTGTTGCAATTGAGCTGAGCCCTAAACCAAATATCGCAGCATCAAGAATTTCTACAATAGCAATCTTCTTTCGCTTGCTCACTATCCGTGGAATCGCCAGTAAGGCAAAGGGATAGAAAAGTGTGTAAGAGATATTGATTAAGTAATTGATTGCAGTCGGTGCGATGAAGAATTGCCCGTA
>Ga0208596_1000655_pt1 | contig 10405 bp, 4 predicted proteins | sample LakMenEpi12Jul11_FD_150686 | JGI IMG/M metagenome (GOLD analysis project Ga0208596, IMG submission 150686) | Freshwater microbial communities from Lake Mendota, WI - 12JUL2011 deep hole epilimnion (SPAdes) | ecosystem: Environmental > Aquatic > Freshwater > Lake > Epilimnion/Euphotic zone ...
CATCCGTTATCTCTAAAGTCTACGGCTAACCAGTCTAGTAATGCTGGGTGCGTTGGGAGGTTTCCTTGCATACCAAAATCTGCTGCAGATTTTACAAGGCCTCTACCAAAAAATTCTTGCCACATTCTATTTACAAACACGCGTGCTGTTAAACTATTTTTTTTGTCAAACAACCATTTTGCCAATCCAAGTCTATTTTTTGGAAGCGATGGATCAAATTGTAACACAGCAGCTGGTGTGCCAGCTTCTACTTCAACTGTTTTTGCTGCATAGCTACCTCTATCTAAAATATAAGTTTTACGAACCGTATCTAAATCACCCATTACAGATACTTCAAGTTTATTGGTATCTACTTTGTTGATGAATTTTAAAATCCCTTTGACATCATCGTTGGTGATATCCATGCGTGGATTTTTTGCATAGGTAACAGGTCCGCCAACAGTAGATTCTAAACCAACTTCATTCACGTTATTAAAAAACGCAAAGAGTTGGTAGTAATCTTTTTGTGAAATAGGATCATATTTATGATCGTGACACTTTGCACATTCTACAGTGAGTGCAAGTACCGAACGGCCAAATGTATTGGTTCTATCTGATGCGTATTCGATTCGGTATTCTTCATCAATGACACCACCTTCTTCCGTGATTTTATGATTTCTATTAAAGCCCGTTGCTAAAATTTGTTCCTTGGTGGCACCTGGGATTAAGTCACCAGCCAATTGCCAAGTTATAAATTCGTTGTACGATAAATTTTTATTGAATGCATGAATTACCCAATCTCTCCAAGGCCACTGGCTTCTATAATTATCGTCTTGATAACCATGGCTATCTGCATAGCGTGCAATATCGAGCCAGCTAATTGCCATTTTTTCACCGTACTGCGGCATGGCTAATAAACGGTCTACTAGCTTTTCGTAAGCGTTTTCGTTATTATCATTCACAAAAGCTTTTGTTTCGGCTTCGGTAGGTAATACGCCCACTGCATCCATGTATACGCGTTTTACCAGACGCTCTTTATCTGCAACTTTATTTGGCGTCAAACCTTTTTCTTCCATCTTATTTAAAATAAAATAGTCGATTTCATTTTTTGGCCAACTTTCGTCATCAACTTTTGGCAGTGCTTGTTTTTGTGGAATCGTAAAAGCCCAGTGCTTTTCATATTTCGCACCTTGCTCAATCCATTTTTTTATAATGGCTACTTCATTGTCCGTTAGCCTTGGTAATTTACTGGATGCCACTGGCATTACAAGACTAGAATCTGTTGTTGTTATTCTTTGAAAAACTTCTGATAGTTCTGGTTTGCCTGGAACAATGCCTCGTTTGGTTGGGTGATCTTGTAGAGCTTTGTATGCTTCACTTTCAATATCTAATCTTAATCCAGCTTCCCTTTTTTTAGGATCTGGTCCATGACAACTAAAACATTTGTCTGATAAAATGGGTCTTACATCATAATTATAGCTTACAACATCAGGCACTCTTACATCATCCACAGCAGTGGTTCTAAAAGAGTAGTAAGCTAATACACCAACAACAAGGCAAACGCCTATTAAGATGAAGAGTCGTTTATTAATCATATGAACACATTTATAATAGCAAATCAGTACCTTAAATATAAATCTTTATCGGGCCATTCCTATGCTATTATATAGTGTAGATAAAAAAGTGCAGGAAAAGGCTAAATAAGAGTTGTTTTACCTATAAATATAAAATTATATAAATGTTTAAATACTATATAATGAATGAATTAGATAAATCTTGCTCTCATTGTTTGCGTTAATTTTGATGTGTAAAATGCCTATTCTGTTGAAGCGGTGTCCGCAATTTTGATTTATTTTTAAGCAGAAAGAAACGATTATGCCATCAAAACAGCTTTTTCAGCAAAAAACGAGTGCTTTAATTGGCCTACTGTTACTGTTTGGCGCTAATTTGGATGCTCAAACGGCTCTTTCTTCCTCGCTTCATTCTGAAAAAAATTATAAAGCCCGAATGGCAAAACAGCCCATTAAGGTGGATGGAAAATTAAATGAACATGATTGGAAACAAGCGGTATTGATTTCAGATTTTGAAGATATTGAAGGTGCTAGTAAGCCCAAGCCAGCTTTTAGTACTACTGTTAAAATGATGTGGGACAGTCAATATTTATATATTGGCGCTGTTTTGGAAGAACCGCATTTGTGGGGTACTTTAAAAAAACAGGACGATATCATTTATCGCGATCATGATTTTGAAGTTTTTATTGATCCTATGGGTGATGGCGAACAGTATTTTGAAATTGAAATAAATGTTCTTGGAACCATCATGGATTTATTTATGAATAAGCCTTATAAAAAAGGAGGAACCTTTGATATGGGATGGAATACTACTGGTATCCTATCCAAGGTAATTGCCAATGGAACCATCAATGATAATTCAGATATTGATAGTGGTTGGACCGTTGAAATGGCCATTCCATTTACAGCCATTTCAAGAAACAATAGAACTGCGTCACCATCTACTACAAATCCTTGGCGCATCAATTTTTCACGCGTACAATGGACGCTTGAGCCCGATGGAAAGACGTACCGAAAAAAATTAAATGAAAATAAGAGGACTATTTCGGAACACAATTGGGTATGGAATCCAACCGGCGTTATTGATATGCACGTGCCGGTTAAATGGGGATATTTATATTTTAAAAACTAAATGTATTGTATGTCAAATAATCGTAGACAATTTTTAAAAAATAGTATTGGAACCGCTGCTGCTGCTGGATTTGCGTCTTTACCTGCTATTGCTAATATGCCAGTAAGCACGGATGTAAAAAAGCAAAAAAATAAACATTGGATTTGGATTAATCCAGATAAAAAAGATGAAGTTACTGTACTTAAAAAAAGATATAAAGCTTATTATGATGCGGGTATCAGAGGACTTTTATTTGAAGCAGATAGTGAAAAACATTATACCGAAGCAAAAAATGCAGGACTAGAAGCGCACCGCTGGAATTGGACGATGAATAGGGGCGATGTGTTAAAACAACATCCAGAATGGTCTGCTATTTCTCGTTCCGGTGATTCATGTGCTACTAAGCCACCTTATGTTGGATATTACAAATGGTTATGTCCTTCAAAAACAGAAGTGCAGGATTTTTTAAAAAACGAAGCAGACATTATTTTATCAAAAAATTATATTGATGGTTTACACCTCGATTATATTCGTTTTTGTGATGTGGTATTGCCGCTTAATTTATGGGATACCTACAAACTAGATCAAAGAACAGAATTACCTGCCTACGATTTTTGTTATTGCAAAACTTGTAGAGATGCGTATGCTGCAAAAACGGGAAATGATCCTTTATCACTTCGCTATCCAGATGCGCAGGTATCTTGGCGTTTATTTAGATACCAGGCAATTAATAATGTGGTAAATGAATTAGCGGTTGTAGCACATAAACACCATAAAAAAATTAGTGCTGCCGTTTTTCCAATGCCTGAACTGGCCCGCCGAATGGTAAGACAAGATTGGACCAATTGGAATTTAGATATGGTTTTCCCAATGATTTATCATGGGTTTTATCAAGAGGGCGTGACCTGGATTGGTGACGCCGTTGCAGAAGGCGTAAGGTTTCTTAAAGATGGCGTGCCACTTTATGCAGGTCTATTTTTATCGGACTTTAATAACCAAACCGAGTTAGCTTCAGGTATCAAATATGCCCTACAAAATCAGGCTGCGGGTATTTGTTTTTTTGGTGGCGTTACCGATGAAGTATTAACTACTTTAAAGCAAGCTAGTTCATAATTCAAATAGGTTCAAGCTAGAATTTGCCGTAAAATAGGTCAATAGCGTTGTCTCCTTTGCTGTCTTACAAATTTTAAGCACTGTATATTACAGATTGCACCTCTGTGTTATAGTCTCAGCAACATTTTTTAAATGATTTTTATTCGTATACCTGTATGTTTTTTACATATAGGCAATTTGTAATACGATAGTGAATGATTTATATGGGGAGAATCTCGCAAATAGTGATGGTTTTTTTGTTGCTTGCTTGCAACAAAAAAGAGCCAAAAAGTTTACTTGAAATCAAGAAAGATTATTTGATAGGCACTGGTGCAAAATTGACTAGTTGGAAATTAAAAGGGCTAACTATCGACAGTCTACCTCAAGTATTATCGGGTAGCCAGGTAGGTTATATTAAAAAATATTTATCTACAAGCAATTTTACGGATACAGATGGAGCTTCTGGTGATTGGTCACTTTCTGTAGTAGATTCTTTAAAAGAAGTATTCAACAATTATCCCTCAGGAATTATTGTAAAACAAAGTTACCACATCGGCTTTCTAAGTTACGATTCGCTTTCGCTCACCTATTTGTTAAACGGAAAAAAAATCAATGCTAGGTTTAAAGCGATTCGTTAGTATATGCTTGATGCTCATTTTTGTAAGTAAATCTCAAGCACAAATAAGCATGCCCTACGTAATGGGGATAGTGGGCAATGCTGGCCAAACTGACAAAATATTTTCTGGCACTATTCTATTAGAAGGCGGAAGCTGTTTTTTACTGTCAAATGGCATTTCAGCTAGTAAGCAAAGTGCTGCCAATTTATTTAGTATGAATTGTGTTATAGCGCCTTTTATTGAACCACTTCAACTAGATGTTTATCCCAATCCTTTTATCGAAAAAGTGACGATTAAATCACACACGGATTTTAATTATACTAAAACTGTCATGTATGATTTGCACTTATATAATGCAGCTGGTATAAGAATCAAATCATTTACTACTTCAATATATCTACTTCGAGCTGGATTTGAAATTAGGATGCCGATACTATCCACTGGAACTTATTATTTAAAAGTACAAGTAGGTCAACTGCATATACAAACATTAATATTAATAAAATCACAATAGTTACTATGAATTTTAATTCAAAAAAAATCATTTTCATTATAGTTCTTCAGTGTTTTGCTATTTGTATACACGCACAAGTTTCAAAAGTGCCAGATGGTATTTTATTTCAAGCAATAGCTAAAGATCCAGCAGGTAATCCTGCAAAAGGAAGAACTATTTATATCAAAAATGCAATTATACAAAATAGCATTTCTGGTGTGCAAGTATATCTAGAGTCGCATAAAATAGTAGCTTCTAATGAAGGTGTTTTTACCATCGTAATTGGAAAAGGCAATAAGTTATCCGGCCCAGCTTCTATTGGTAATATCGATTGGTTGAGTGGTCCCTATTTTTTAAACATTAAAGCTGCTATTGCGCCTTCAGTTCCACTTACTAATTGGAATGTAGAGGAACATTATATAGATATGGGAACATCTCAATTTTGGACAGTTCCATTTGCGCTTTTTGCAGCAAGAGTAGAAGGGTTTGAGTTAAAATTGAATATTGCAGATACGGCATCTATGTTAGCGCCTTATTTTAAAAAATCTGATACAGCATCCTTGTCAAATCGTATTAATTCTAAATTAAACAGTACAGATACACTGTCGATATCGAATCGAATCAATAATAAAATTGCTTTTTCAGATACCGCTGCAATGCTTACCAATTATGCAAAACGAAGCGAGCTAACTGATACAGCTTCATTGTCAACTCGAATTAATGCAAAATTAAACAGTACAGATACAATATTGATTTCAAACCGGATTAATAATAAAATTGCTTTTTCAGATACCGCTGCAATGCTTACCAATTATGCAAAACGAAGCGAACTAACTGATACAGCATCCTTGTCAACTCGGATTAATGCAAAATTAAACAGTACAGATACAATATCGATTTCAAATCGGATTAATAATAAAATTGCTTTTTCAGATACCGCTGTAATGCTTACCAATTATGCAAAACGAAGCGAACTAACTGATACAGCTTCATTGTCAACTCGGATTAATAACAAAGAGTCAATTGCAAATAAATCCAACATACTTGTTGTGGATGGCAATTCTGATACAAAGTATCCTTCGGCGAAGGCCGTAAAAACATATGTAGATTCACTGATATCAATAATTCCAGCAAGTAATAATAATTCTATTATACCTGTTGTAGATGCAACCTCTGTGACAAAAGGAATAATTCAACTTACTGGTGATTTAACTGGAACAGCAGAGCGTCCAATTGTTGCACCTTTAACAATTACTACCTCTAAAATAGCAACAGCTGCTGTTACAAATGATAAAATAGCGGATGGTATTAGCGCATCTAAAGTAGGACTTCAAAATGTCAATAATACTTCTGATGCGAACAAGCCAATTAGTAGTTTGCAACTTGCTGCATTGAATAATAAGCTGGCTATTGTAGATACTGCAGCGATGCTTACGAGTTATGCAAAAACCATGGATGTAAATAATGCGCTTACAACAAAGCTAGCTATTGTAGATACTGCTGCGATGCTTACGAATTATGCAAAAACCATGGCTGTAAATTATGCGCTTTCAACGAAGCTGGCTATTGTAGATACTGCAGCGATGCTTACGAGTTATGCAAAAACTATTGATGTAAATAATACGCTTACAACAAAGCTGGCAATTGTAGATACTGCAGCGATGCTTATGAGTTATGCAAAAACCATGGATGTAAATAATGCGCTTTCAACAAAGATAGCTATAGTAGATACTGCAGCGATGCTTACGAATTATGCAAAAACTACTGATATAAATAATGCGCTTTCAACGAAGCTGGCTATAGTAGATACTGCAGCGATGCTTACGAATTATGCAAAAACCATTGATGTAAATAATGCGCTTTCAACGAAACTGGCTTTAACAGATACGGCGTTAATGTTCGATAGAAGAATTGCTCGTGATACTTCATATTTATCTATACGTATTGATGGCAAAATTGATCAAGTTGATAAATCACTTGATATCAATGCAGATGGCATTTCTGATATTAAACTTCCAACTACAAAAGCAGTTAAAACCTATGTAGATTCGGCAATTATAGCAAATGGAGGAAATAATAATTCAACCACAAATATTACTGATGCGGATTCTATCAATAAGGGTATCATAAAATTAGCGGGTGACTTAAGTGGTACGGCTGCCATTCCTGTTGTAGCTACTGGTGCAATAACGACTGAAAAAATCGGCAACAGTGCTGTTACGGATACAAAAATTTCAACTGGTATTAGTGCTTCTAAAGTAGGATTAGGTAATGTTGATAATACAAACGATTTAGATAAACCTATAAGCATTTTGACACAAGCTGCACTTGATGTTAAGTTTTCTAATTTACAAGGACAAGCGCTTACAAGCACAGTAGCACAAAAATTAAATATATTAGATACAAGTGCAATGCTTACTTCTAGATTTAATAGAGACACGGTGGGTCTTTCAAATAGAATCAATCAAAAAGTAAATCTTGCTGATAGTGGTATTGTATATGCAACACCGTCTCAAATTACTTCAAACTCTTTTGATTCCTCATCTTTGAGTGATCGTATCAATCAAAAATTAAATTTCGCAGACAGTACATACAGTTATGTTACGCCCACTCGTTTACAAAATGCGGCTACAGATACCTCTCAATTATCAATTAGGATTGATGAAAAACTGAATACTGCTGATACTGCTCGTATGCTTCGAGACTATATGTTAAAGGCAGGATTAAGTAGTGTTGCAACAACAGGAAATTATCTTGATCTAATAAATAAGCCTATTTTATCAAATAATAACGGGGCTGTAACATCTGTCAATACCTTAATTGGCGATATCATTATTGATAAATCTAGTATTGGGTTAGGGAGTGTTGACAATACGAGTGATGCCAATAAGCCTATTTCATTTTTGACCAATAATGCTTTAATTGGTAAAATATCTACAAGTTTAATCAATGCACCAAATGGGGTGGCTGGTCTTGACGCTAATACAAAAATTCCAAGTGCTTTATTACCGCCAATTTCATTTACTGCAATTTCTGTTGTTGCTAACGCTGCAGAAATGCAAGCCCTTGGAGCCGCTTCTGTTAAGGGAATTGTTTGTGTTCGTACGGATGTGTCAAAGTCATTTATTTTAAACACCGATTTTTCTACTAATTTATCTGATTGGATAGAACTTTTAACACCAGGGGCACCTGTTCAAAGTGTGAATGGTAATATCGGCGTTGTTAATTTAAAGACAAATAATATTGGTGAACTAACTAATTTATATTTTACGGATACCAGGGCTAGGGCAGCATTAAGTGCAAATGCACCAGTTTTGTTTAATCCTACTACTGGAGTTTTTAGTATTGATACAAGTAACAATGTGAGTAGTATTGCAACCAAATGGAATGTGTTACAACAAACATCCGCATCCATTTCAGGGCTTGCTTTAAAAGTCAATATTTCTGACACGGCAAATATGCTTTATCCTTATGCAAAAAATTATCAAGTAGCAAATGGGTTAGCGGCAAAATTAAATATTGCAGATACGGCATTTATGCTTAGTCAGCGAATAGGGAAAGACACAATTTCATTATCAAATCGACTTAACGCTAAACTTTCAATCACAGATACTGCACTTATGTTAAGTAATAGAATTGCCCGTGACACAATTTTGCTTTCTGAAAGAATTTCTAGTAAAGTATCAATAGCTGATACTTCTGCTATGCTTAGTTCAAGATTTGCAAGGGATACTGCTGCTCTTTCTAATAGAATTAACCTAAAATTAAATCTTGCCGATACTTCTGTTATGCTTAGTTCCAGATTTGCAAGAGACACAGCTGCACTTTCTAACAGAATTAATTTAAAATTAAATATTGCAGATACAGCTGCCATGTTCACCAATTATTTGGCAAGTATTCATACAAAGGAAAATGCAGTTAATAAATCTATAGATACGAGCCTAGGTGGACTCGCACCAAGCAATGTTTTATTTCCAACACAACTTGCTGTAAAAAAATATATCGAAAACAATGCGGCAATTATAAGTTCAAGTACTAATGGGACTGTGGTGGATGCAACAACTTCTATCAAAGGAAAAATTCAGTTAGCTGGTGATTTAGGTGGAACAGCGGAAAGTCCACAAGTTATTTCTGTTGGAGGTATATTAAAAGATGATATTGCTGCAGGTGTAAATTTGATGAATGCAGCAACTTCAGATAATATTGTTAATTATATTGTTCGACGAAGTCCCATTGGAGATTTTTCGGGAAGTACGATTACTGCCAATACATTTAGAGGAAATTTGATTGGAAATGTAACAGGTAATATTACAGGTAATGTAACGGGTAATATTTTAGGTACAGTTACTGGTAATGCAACAAACGTTTCTGGAATTGTAGCACTTGCCAATGGAGGAACAGGTGCTAATTCTGCAACTGCTGCTAAAACAAATTTAGGTCTTAGCAATATCGATAACACTTCTGATTTAAACAAACCAGTAAGTGTTGCCGGGCAAGCAGCTCTAGATCTAAAAGCAAATTTGGCGTCACCCACTTTTACAGGACTTGTTGTTTTGCCAACTGGCACAATAGGAATTACGCAATCTTTAAATGATAATAGTACTAAATTAGCTACTACTGCTTATGTTGCAAGTGCGATGGCAGATGCTTCTGGAACCATTACAAATTCTGTGGCAGATGCCACAACAACTAGTAAAGGTAAAATTTTATTAGCTGGTGATTTGGGTGGAACTGCTTCTACTCCTTTAGTAATGAGTATTGGAGGTTTGTCTAAAGATGATATTGCTGCCGCTGCGATTTTGTCCAATACGGCTACTGCACAAAATACGGCGAGCACCATTGTAAAAAGAGACGCCTCAGGTAATTTTACCGCTACTAGTATTTCTTCAAATCTGATAGGTAATGTTACAGGTAATGTAACAGGCAATGTAATAGGAAATGTTACGGGGTCTTTAATAGGCAATGCTACCAATGTTTCTGGCGTAGTGGCTGTTGCAAACGGAGGTACAGGAGGAAGCAATGCTAGTAATGCACGTACCAATTTAGGTATTGGTAATATCGATAATACTTCTGATGTAAATAAACCTGTAAGTACGGCACAGCAAACAGCACTTGATCTAAAAGCGAATTTAGCTTCGCCAACATTTACAGGCCTGGTAGTATTGCCAACAGGTACTACAGCGGTTACACAAGTAGTCAATGATAATTCCACAAAATTAGCAACAACTGCTTATGTAGCAAACGCGCTTGCCGATGCATCAGGATCAATTACAAATTCTGTTGCAGATGCAACGACTACAACAAAAGGTAAAATATTATTAGCTGGTGATTTAGGTGGCACTGCCACAGCACCCGAAGTTTTATCTGTTGGAACAGTAACAAAAGATCAGATTGTTGCCGCCACTACATTAGTTAATACCGCTACCAGTTCTGGAACGGCGAGTACAATTGTTGCAAGAGATGCAAATGGCTCTTTTGCCGGAAATTTATCAGGTAATGCAACAAATGTAACTGGTGTTGTTGCTGTTGTAAATGGAGGAAC
>Ga0208596_1000660_pt1 | contig 10341 bp, 17 predicted proteins | sample LakMenEpi12Jul11_FD_150686 | JGI IMG/M metagenome (GOLD analysis project Ga0208596, IMG submission 150686) | Freshwater microbial communities from Lake Mendota, WI - 12JUL2011 deep hole epilimnion (SPAdes) | ecosystem: Environmental > Aquatic > Freshwater > Lake > Epilimnion/Euphotic zone ...
CAGCTGCCTTCTTTATTTGCGAGGAGTTGGAGTACTGGGGCCCCAAAGATCATCATCATCATCATCATCATCAAAAGCAACAGGCGCACCACCTAAGCGACTTTCGATAATCACATCTTCGCCCTTAATTTTTAGTTTGGTACCGGCAGGGATAGAAACACATCGACCACGCCGCGCATTCTCCTTAAAAGCCAAGTCAGAAACAGTTAAATAAACATTCTTGGAACAGGAGGTGCAGAATCGTTGTGACTCATCGCTATCAGTCTTGAGAAGTTCATCCCACTTCATTGAGCATTCAAAAGCCAAAACGGATTCGACCTCTAGGGGACGGCGAGATACACCTCGTTTTATGGCCGCAATGAATTTACGCATATTGGAAGAATAAATCTGATGCCTTCGCGAGTCAATGAAATAGATGGTCAAAACTGATGAAAGCATGGTTGAAGCGAAAGCATGGTTGAAGTGCTTAAGGAATGGCCTAGATATTCTGCTTCCACCTCTTCCATTTTTTGGAGAAACCTGTTTGTATTCGGGAAATCTGACTGGATCAGTCACCTAAGAAAAGAGACCATCATGGGTAAGCGTGTATTTGCGAATTACTATTTTGAAGTTAAGTTCGGCCAAGGCGTTAAAGCCAATAAATACTTCGAGGAAATTAAAGCCGAAGCATTCAAGCTAGGTATTGCTGATGTTCACATGGGTCGAGTTGAAATTGGTGTAAATGCGCCATACACGTACTTCTCACTTGTATTTGAAAGTGCTGACGCGTTTGGTCGTCAATGGGGAAGTGGTTCTGAAAATGAAGCAAAAGGTGCTGAATGGAGAGCGCTCTGGCTAAGACTTAGCCAGGAACCCACTCAAGTGCTTGCACGCAAGGGTTCAGATTTAATTTACGAGCAATAGAAACTAAGGCGGAGAAGGAGCGATAGCTACTTCGATTTATTTTCTTGTGAGGCAATCTTTAGAACTGTGAACAAAGTGGCAACGGCTAGAAGAGCAATAGGAATTGCAACGAAGTAGAGCCCTGCCTCGGCTTGGTATTTAACGACGCCCAGTGCAATCAGATTTGCTAGAACCGCGGGAGCTTTTCCGTAGTTCTTTCCTGCCTTATATCCGCGTCCACATTGAATGAGTCCGAGTCCACCCGCGATGGCAAAGAGCACTACTCCCAGAAGTGGCAGGATCTCTCTGTTCTCGTGAGTGAATCCGAAAAAGATCATCCACCCACCTAGCGCTAGCACTACTGCACCTTCGACGAAGAGAAGGGCGGACGCGATTGTTCGCGGGAGGATCTGACGAGAAGGTGAGTTCATGAACTCTAGGCTATCGCTAGATGGTGTTTGTTGTACTTTCTTTTCATGACTTGCGCGCAACTTCAATGACAATTTACCCAGAATATTCTCATGAAGGAATCAGGGATCCCCTGACGCACTGCGCCGCCCCACCACTCCTTTACTCTCATCTGGACCGCATGATTTCAGGATCCAAAAGAACCGGAGCACCACTCACTCTGGCCTTAATCTCAATTTCAATACTTAGCAATCTGGAAGAAGTTCTTGGTATGGCACATGTCATCAACCAAATGATGCGTAAAGAAGATCTCTGTGGACGAACAGGGCACTTTCAATTTGTAATCGTGCTTTCAGGAACTCTCTCAAATGGCGAAAAGCTTTTAGAAAGAATACAGAGCGCTACAAACATTGAATTTAGCTCAGCACAAGTTCAGTGGGTGCCGGATGAAACTTCACTGCAACTTCTCTACCGATTAGATTTAGCCGCAGAACTTACAATTTAGTTCTGCAAGAGTCTTCTGCTGCCTCCAAGCAAATAAAAGATATCCCCAAGATTTCCCAAAGCTCCATATCTTGTCTGTGACTTATCTACTTTGCACCACATGGAAACCCATCAAATATCTCCAATTCCCACACGTGCTTCTGACTATGTAAGTGTGGAGAAGAAGATAGTGAAGATGGATGTTCAAGTCACGTTTGGGCCGATCTCACATCTCATGAATGACTCGACGATTGAAGAAATTTGGATCAACTCTCCCGAAAGAATCTTTATAGCGCGCAAAGGAAAGAGTGAGTTAACAAATCTTGTCCTCACCGCTGCAGACGTAAGACAACTCATTGATCGAATACTCATGTGGAGTGGGCGACGTATTGATCTCTCTTCACCATTTGTTGATGCCCAACTCCCGGATGGAAGCAGACTTCATGTTGTAATTCCAGAAATCACAGCCGAAAACTGGTGTGTAAATATCCGAAAGCACTTGATGCGCAGCATGAACCTTGGCGAATTAGCTGCTAAAGGAATGATGAGTCAAGAGATTGCAACTCTTCTTAGTCGGTCAGTTAAGTCAGGTATGAATATTCTCGTATCCGGTGGAACCCAATCTGGCAAAACAACCCTTCTTAATTCTTTGGTTTCTGAAACCCCTGTACAGGAACGAGTAATAACTATTGAGGAGGTATTTGAACTTAAGCCACAGCTGCCTGATGTTGTTGCCATGCAAGTGAGAACCGCAAACCTTCAAGGCGGTGGAGAAATTCCCATGAGGCGATTAATTAAAGAAGCCTTACGGATGAGGCCCTCTCGCCTGATCGTTGGTGAAGTTCGAGAAGCAGAGGCGCTGGATTTATTGATTGCTTTGAATTCTGGACTTCCGGGAATGGGCACAATCCACGCAAATTCATCACGAGATGCAATCATCAAGCTGCAGACACTTCCATTACTTGCAGGTGAGAACATCTCACACAAATTCATTGCCCCCACAGTTGCTTCTGCCCTAGATCTCATTGTGCAAGTCAAACTCAACAGTGATGGATTAAGAAGAGTCCACGAGGTTTCTTGGGTAACTGGGCGATACGAAAATGATCGTGCCGAAATTGAAACTCTATGGTCCTGGAATGGCGACGAATATGTCAGAGGGGTTGTCACGGCGTTTCCGATCGATCAGTGGTGGGTTGCAGCATGAACGTGATCGCAGTTGAACACTTAACAAATGTGGTGACCCGCACCCTAAGTATGAGAGCACCCAACTATGCAGCACTTTAAGCGTTTTGCTCCCTTTCTTATCTCATTCAATTCGTGCTTTCTAGCAGTCTTTCTCTTGACGGCATCAGCGTTACTCGCGACTGCATTCGCTTTGCTGACACTCGCATTCACCTATGTATTTCTCAATAGTCGAAGAGGGAGATATGAACTAGAGATAAGCGCCTCATGGCCCGAAGTTATAGATCATTTAGTCTCGGCAATTCAGTCTGGAATGTCTCTAACTGAAGCTTTGACAGAACTTTCAACACGAGGCCCATTGGTGATGAGGCCGGCATTTTCTACTTTCAAGCATCGAGTCTTTGAAGATGGAAACTTTGATCAAGGAATTCAGTATCTTGCAGACCATTTCAAAAGTCATGCAAGCGATCAGATTTTTCAGGCCCTCCTGATTTCTAAGTCACTGGGAGGAAGCGAGCTTCTTTCGATCTTGAGGACACTCGGGAACTTCCTGCGCGAAGATCTAGCATTGCGAAATGAAATTGCCGTCAAGCAATCGTGGATAAAGAATTCCGCACATCTTTCCTCTGCAGCACCCTGGCTTTTACTCCTTCTTTTAGCGATGCAACCTTCTACAGTTGAAGCATTCTCTACAGTTACCGGTGCGGGAATCCTGTTTATTGGCCTATTTATGACCGTACTGGCGTACATCTGGATGACATTCCTGAGTAGATTACCCAGCGTTCCACGTGTTTTCGGTGGCGATAAATGAATTCAATTCTCCCTTCACTTCTGTTATCAAGCATTGCTCTCTCGCTTTTAGTTCTTGGTGAGAACCCTCGTCACGACCTAAAGAAAATCGTGGGGCGAACCAAGGATCGTTCTTTAGTTAAGAGTCGAATGTATGAGCTAAACCGAGGAAGTCACTCCAATTATGAGGAATTTCGGTATCTGCAAAATATTTATGCCTTGATCTCAGCCCTTATTGTTCTTGGGCTGTCTTCGCTGACCCATCAATCTCTTATTGCAACTGTAATTCTCAGCATAATCATTGGGACTGCCGCATATCTCTACACCGATCGAACACTCACGATCGCAGTAAAGAAGCAACGCGGCGCGATCGAAGCAGAATTTCCAGCGATCGTAGAGATGCTTACTTTGGCAATTTCCGCGGGAGAGTCGCCACTGAATGCCTTCAAGCGGATCGCAGAGAACTCACACGGTTACCTCAGCCTGAGATTTCGCCTCGTAATCGCGCGCGTTCACCAAGGGACTCCTTTCCACTCAGCACTCGATCTGATGGGGCGCGATGTTAACTCTCCATTGGTCCGCAAATTCATCGATGCGATGGTGAATGCGATGGTGCGAGGCGCTCCAATTACAGAAGTTCTTGTCAGGCATGCACAGGAGGCCAGAGATCATCAACGGAATCGAGTCTTGGCAGCGGCAGGGAAGGCAGAGATCTCCATGATGATCCCTGTGGTCTTTTTGATTCTTCCCATCTCAATCCTATTCGCTCTGTGGCCTTCATTAACAAATCTCAATCTCTTTGCGAGTTAGATCCAACAAACAGATCGCAATAACCACAAGCAATAACCACAAGCAATAACCACAAGCAATAACCACAATGAAAAAGGAGCAATAAATGCAGAAATTAATCAATGGAAAAGATCTCTCGACAAAGATTCTTCAGAGCTCAATGTGGGTGCAAGCAAGAATTGCTGTGTTACCTAATGCACTTAAAGAGAATAAATTTATGAGGATGATGAAAGACGAACGTGGTGACGTTCCCGGTTGGGTCCTGGTTGTGTTAATGACGACAGGTTTAGTTACCGCAATCTGGACCATTGCTGCTCCGCGTCTATCTGCGATACTCAAGAATTCCCTCGATGCAATGAATGGCATTCGATAAGTGATTCGGCTCAAAAAGACCTGGAATCTAATCAAAGATGAACGAGGAAATGTTGAGAGTTCGTTAGTTATGATCCCGCTTGTTTTCCTCTTTCTAATTGGTATTCAACTTGTACTCGCGATTGGGATGCGAGATGCTGACTCTCTGACAGCTTCAGACGAAGCTTCTACACGTGCGATTTCAGGTAACTTTTCTCAATTTGATAGAGAGCAGAAGCTTCAATCCCCGGATCGTTTTTCAAATCTATCGATATTGATCACAATGCATAGTCGTAAGATTCCCGAACTAGTGCCAGGACTTACTGTCCTTCTAGGACGTGAACCAGAGACCGATGCTCGAGGAATCGCAATCATCGAGAACACCCGATGAATGGAGTATTGCGGCGCGCCAAGAGAGTTCTGCAGAGAGAAGAGGGAAGCGCCAGTGTTGAATTCGTGGCACTAGCGCTGCCTCTTTTTATCCCAATCTTCATCTTTCTTGGTCAATTCTCTGCAATAAGTTCTCACGAAATGGTGTTACAAACACTGGCAAGAGAGAGCCTGCGCAGTTATGTTGAGAGCAATGATGATGAAACTGGAGCAGCGCTCATTCAACAAGTTATTGAAGTTGGTGGGAAGAGCCTAGGTTTAAGTCAACATGAAATTGCTGCGATCAACATCGAACTGAAGTGCAGCAAGAGTCCGTGCCATCAACCGAATGGTCGAGTGAGAATCACTTTGACGATGGATCCATCGGTGAGTCACGGCCGGACTATTGAAGCTGCCGCCCAGGAGTATTTCTCTCCCTGGAGTCAGTCATGAACAGAGTTAGAGTCATAAGAAACTTTTTACGCTGGAATCGAGAGGCTATACGAAAAGTTTTTCTAAAGATTCAAGATGAGAGAGGTTCAATCTCTGTTTTAATACTTGCCCTCTTTCTCATCACGGTTTCACTTGTGATGATCACAACCAATATCGCAACAATTACCTTGGCAAAGCGAACTCTGACTCAAAGTGCAGAGTCAGCTGCTCAACGCGGAGCACACTTCTTAGACGAAGATGCTTACTATCGTGGAAAATTTAACGTGATAACTATGGCTCAAAATCTGTTCGGTAAAGGTCCGGAAGATCCTGGAGTTCCAATTGATTGCGAGAAGGCACAGGCTGGCATCGCTGAGGCACTTTCCGATTTATCAGTGGAAAGTAAGTTGTTGATTGATAAAGGAGCGCACGACTTAGAAGTCGCTGAGATCTCTTGTGATGGTCGAGACCTAAAAGTTGCTCTGAAGATAAAAGTCGATCTTCCCTTTCAGCTTCCATTTTTGAATCTAAGGAGTGTCACATTGATCTCTTCGGCAACAACTTATAATCAACGCAACAAGGGTCTCTACCTCTTTGGCTTTCGGATTAGTTGATTTCCTGCGCACGCACTCAGTGAGTGATCGCTCTATTCGAGTGGGTATCCTTTCCCTATGGCCCGCGAATATAACCTCGAGATAGCTGAGATTGACGCGACCCTAGTTTCCATTGAAAAGGTTCTTGACCTTCCAAAACTTGAGGCAGAAGCGGTTGAACTTGAGGCGCAAGCGGGAGTTCCTAATCTTTGGGACGACCCAGAGAAAGCACAGGCTGTGACAAGCAAGCTTTCTCGCGTGCAATCAACTATTGCAAGGCTTAAGTCTCTACGCCGTCGAGTTGAAGATCTTCCAGTCCTCTTTGAGTTAGCAGCCGATGAACCAGATGGTTCTGGTCTTCGTGATGCCGAGAATGAACTGGATTCAACGGTTAAAGCAATACGCGAACTTGAAGTCACCACCTTGCTTAATGGTGAATATGACGATCGCGATGCACTTATAACAATTCGCTCTGAAGCCGGTGGAGTAGAAGCCGCAGACTGGGCTGAGATGTTGATGCGCATGTATTTGCGTTACTGCGAGCGTCACGAACATAAAGTTGATGTTTTAGAAACTTCCTATGCCGAAGAGGCAGGAATTAAATCAACCACCTTCCGAGTGAGTGCGCCATATGCCTACGGAACACTCTCGGTTGAACAAGGCACTCATCGCTTAGTACGCATCTCTCCCTTTGATTCACAATCTCGTCGACATACTTCATTTGCTGGAGTCGAAGTTGTGCCAGTAGTAGAACAGAGCGATCACATTGAAATCGACGAGAAAGAAATCCGCGTTGATGTCTATCGCTCGTCAGGTCCAGGTGGTCAAGGTGTGAATACGACTGACTCAGCCGTGCGACTAACTCACATTCCAACGGGCATTGTTGTTTCTTGTCAGAACGAACGCTCTCAGATTCAGAATAAAGCGACAGCAATGGCTGTTCTGCAATCCAAGTTACTTGAACGCCGTCGCCAAGAAGAACAAGCGAAAATCAACGCGCTAAAAGGCGATAACTCAGGCTCTTGGGGAAATCAGATGCGTTCTTATGTTCTCGCTCCTTACCAAATGGTGAAAGATCTACGTAACAACCATGAGACCGGAAATACATCTGCAGTTCTCAATGGCGAGATCGATGACTTTATCGAAGCTGGTATTCGCTGGCGTCGTTCTCAAGCAACGCAATAAATCTCGCACGCGCTTCTGGCTTTGATCTCACGCAGATCAACAAGGCAATAAATCTCACACCCATCGCAGGCGTAAACCTGGACTCAATTTCTATCTAAAGTCGGGTCTATCAGCGCTCAAATCCCGCATACTCCAGCCTTGTTCCATAAACTAGGCACAGTACGGAGACGATGGGGCCGAATAGCCCCGTGATCCAAAGGTCTTAAGTTCCGGATGGAACCTGAGCCCCAAGGGGTCGGGCGCAAGCCCTTCCCAGAGAAAAGGGTAAGAGGAGCAGCACATGATTCGCTTTGAGAATGTGACAAAGACCTATCCAGGTCAAGAACGCCCTGCCCTCGATTCAGTCAATCTTGAAATCGTTAAGGGAGAGTTTGTCTTCCTTGTTGGTGCATCGGGTTCAGGTAAGTCAACGTTCTTGCGTTTAATCCTCCGTGAAGAGAAGCCAACATCTGGCGTTATTCATGTCGCTGGAAAAGATCTCGGCAAACTTTCAAACCATAAGATCCCAGAGCTTCGTCGCCAGCTCGGAACCGTCTTCCAAGATTTCCGCCTTCTTCCTAATAAGACGATCACAGAAAACATTGCATTCGCCCTTCATGTTCTTGGTTACTCCAAGAAAGAGATTAACCGCGAAGTACCTGAAGTGCTCGAACTTATTGGCCTTGAAGATAAAGGCGATCGCATGCCTAATCAGCTTTCGGGCGGTGAGCAACAGCGTGTAGCGATCGCTCGTGCATACGTTACAAAGCCAGCGATCATCATCGCGGATGAGCCAACAGGAAACCTTGATCCAGCGCTATCCGTGGGCATCATGAAGTTGCTCGACAGAATTAACCGCGAAGGAACAACAGTTTTGATGGCTACACACGATTCAGGCATCGTTGATCAGATGCGTAAGCGCGTAATCGAGCTTGATGGCGGACATGTAATCCGCGATCAAGTTCGCGGCGTCTATGGATACACCGGGTAAGGGAGAGAAAAATGCGCGCAGGATTTTTGCTCAGTGAAGTTCGAATCGGACTTCGTCGTAACCTCACCATGACCTTTGCCGTAATCGTGACGACAGCAATCTCTCTTTCGTTACTTGGTATTGGCTTGCTCTCTAATGCACAAGTAAATGCAATGAAAGATTATTGGTATGACAAGATCGAAGTATCTGTTTTCTTGTGCGGACCTTTATCTGAATCACCATCATGTGCTGGCGGAGTTGTCACCGATGCACAGCGCACAACAATCAAGGCAGATTTAGCTGCTCTACCAGTAGTGCAGAGCGTTTATTACGAGAGCCAATCAGAGGCTTTCTCTCGCTTCCAAGAGCGCTTTAAAGATTCCGCAATCGCACAAAATGTGAGTGCGGATCAATTGCCTGAGTCCTTCCGCGTAAAGCTAGATGACCCAACACAGTTTGCAGTCGTAGTTTCGGCATTTACAGGACGCCCTGGTGTTGATGTTGTGCAGGATCAACGGACTATTCTTGAGAAATTCTTTGAGCTGCTTAACGTTCTCCGTAATGGTGCAATCGCTGTTGGTTTAGCTTCAGTACTCACAGCAGCGCTATTGATTTCAAATACTTTGCGTATCGCAGCGTTCAACCGTCGCCGCGAGACAGGTGTGATGAAACTCGTTGGAGCCTCATCGTTTTCAATCCAATTACCGTTCCTTCTTGAAGGCATCATCTCTGCGGTTATTGGTTGGGGAGTTGCAACAGGATTGCTTGCTGGCCTCAAGCAAGTTGTAGACACACAGGTTGCTCCACTTCTTACATTTACTAACTTCTTTGGCTGGAATGAAGTCTGGATCGCTTCGGCCTGGTTGCTTCTTACCGGCCTTGTTGTATCTACCTTCGCATCTCTTGTAACACTTCGCCGTTATCTCAAGGTCTAAGGCTTAGGCTCAAGGACTAGAGTCAGATCATGGTCAAAGAGGTCGGTCGTAAACTCATCGCGCAGAATAAGAAAGCGCGTCATGATTACTCGATCGAGGATGTCTATGAGTGCGGAATTGTTCTCACTGGTACTGAAGTTAAATCCTTACGTGCAGGTCGGGCATCACTCATCGACGGTTACGCCCATGTAAGTAATGGCGAGCTATGGCTCAGTGGCGTTCACATTCCTGAATACACAGAAGGAACATGGAATAACCACACACCTCGTCGCGAACGTAAGTTGCTGGTACATATGCAAGAGTTACGCAAACTTCATGCTCTTACTAAAGAAGGCGGGCTCACACTCATTCCGTTGCAGCTCTACTTCAAAGATGGAAAAGCTAAAATTGAGATTGCACTAGCGCGCGGAAAGAAAGCGTACGACAAACGCGCTGCCCTAAAAGAGCGTCAAGATTCACGCGATGTTGAGCGCGAGATGTCTCGCCGCAAGACGCCCTAGTAGGATTGGAAATAAAGTGGGTACATTTATAAGTGTTGGTGGTTTTGAGTATGAAGATGAAGTAGAGGGCTTTATTGGTCTTTTCTGTCAAAAGTGTGACCAAGAAATTGGCTACGACCCCTGTCCTGATTGTGATGCAGATGATGAATGAGCATAAAAGAGAGATCATCTTTGAGCCCACTGGTGATTACATGACATTTAGATATGAGGCTGAATCAGATAATGAGGCGGACCTCTGCAATGAAATAGGCAAAGACTTCTAAAGAGCTCGAATATCGCGCCCAATAGGAGCGCAAAACCCTTGTTAATCCTGCGGATTTAGATGCAATTTTCGCGTTGTCACATTGTTTCTATACACTTGGAATACAACTACATAGTGGCATTGCATAAAAGTCGCGCAAGCGACAATGCTTTCCACACCCATGGGGGTGAACGGTCTCGACTTTGGCTGTTGAGATAGGGGAAGCGGGCCGAGGAAGCCGGAATGATCTCGT
>Ga0208596_1000662_pt1 | contig 10334 bp, 7 predicted proteins | sample LakMenEpi12Jul11_FD_150686 | JGI IMG/M metagenome (GOLD analysis project Ga0208596, IMG submission 150686) | Freshwater microbial communities from Lake Mendota, WI - 12JUL2011 deep hole epilimnion (SPAdes) | ecosystem: Environmental > Aquatic > Freshwater > Lake > Epilimnion/Euphotic zone ...
ATTTGGTAAAAAGCCGAAACTCATTTCTTTAACCTGCCCTTGGCTGTAGATCGATGGATTGCTGCTGGTAGAACAATAATGCCACCTATTTTCTTCCCCGCTGATTAAGATGGGGTTATGAGTTCAAGTGCGGCCTCTGCCCTGATTTGGTTACTTATCCCCATCGTGGCAGTCTTTTGTGCAATTATTTATGGGGTTTGGATTTCTAAATACAAGTCTAAGTTTGATAACCAAACCAGTCGATCTGTGAATAACTTCAAAAAATTTCAAAATACTTTTCGTCCTAAAAACTAGTTTAGCGAAATTAACTAAATGAGATCTTTGCTGCCAACAAGAGGCTACGTTCCAAAACCCACAAAGGCATTACTCACACTTTTAATCTTAGGCTCACTCTTCTTGCCAGCCCCATTTGTTATTTTAGCTCCTGGGGATCCACAAAATGTCCTTGGGTCGGCAATAAAAATCTCTGGCACTCAAACTTATCCAACAACTGGCAAGCTTTCAGTTACTGCGGTGATGATTACTGATCCAGATTCATACATAACAGCTTTTGATATTTTTTATGGATGGGTAGATAAAAATAGAGCAGTTCTGCCACGAGAGCGGGTATATCCAGATGGTGAAACTGCTGCTGAAGCAGTTCGCGAAGGCGCCGCTGAAATGAGCAGCTCGCAGGTAAACGCCACCGCTGCCGCCCTTTCCTACCTGGGATATCAAATTCCATCAAAATTGATGGTGGTTGGTATCAATGAACAAACTAATGCATACCAGGTGGTTTTGATCAATGATCAGATACTTTCAATTGATCAGATTAAACTTAATAATACTAATGATCTTTTGCGATACCTAGATGGGAAAAAAGCAGGAGAGAAAGTTTCTTTGGAAATAAGCCGCATCGGTGTTGGTGTAATAAAAAAGAGCATCGATCTATCTCCAAGAGAGGATGAGTCAGCCTTTATCGGTATCAATATTCAAGAACAATTTGATTTTCCATTTGATGTAAAGATAAGGCTGGCAGAGACAGGTGGACCAAGCGGTGGTTTGATTTTTGCACTTGGCATAGTTGATAAGTTAACTCAAGTAGATTTAATTCGTTCTCGAAATATTGCAGGCACTGGAACTATTGCAACTAATGGGTTAGTTGGACCAATTGGTGGCATTGCCGAAAAAATTATTGGTGCTCAAAATGATGGCGTAGATCTATTTTTTACCCCAATAAATAATTGTCAGGATATAAACAATCCTGACCAATTAGGGGCCGGCCAGGGGGGTAAGGGTATGAAAATTGTGCCGGTTGCCACACTCGCTGAGGCGATTGAAGTATTAAAACTACCTGAGAATGCCAAGCTTCCCAGCTGTAAAAGCTACGCCTAAGAGTGGCTAAGATCTGCGCATGAGTAATTCTGGTTTTGGCGGGGGTGGCTTTAACCGCAACAACAATCCATTTGGTGGCAGCGGTATTGGTGGAAATTTCCCAAATCCCTTTGCCAATCGTGGCGGCGGTAAAAGAAGAGTTAGCCCACTAACTATTACCTTCATAGTTCTTTTTGTTTTATTCAGCATTTTGGTTTCACTAAGTGGTTTCTATGCTGATTTACTTTGGTTTCGCTCAGTTGGCTTTGTTGATGTTTGGCAAACATCTTTATTTACCAAAATATATTTATTTATAGGTTTTGGTTTAATCACGGCAGCGGTTATTTCACTAAACATCTACTTAGCATTTAAAAAGCGTCCAATTTATGTACCAATATCAGTTGAAGCTGAAAGCTTAGAGAGATACCGTGCTCAATTAGAGCCAATTCGTAAGTTGGTATTGATTGGAACATTCTTAGTAATCTTCTACTTTGCTGGAAGTTCTGGATCAAGATTTTGGCAAACTTGGTTACTTTTCAGAAACTCGACAGATTTTGGTCAGGTTGATCCACAATTTGGCCTCGATATCTCATTTTTTGCCTTCAAACTTCCGATGTGGCAGGCATTAATTGGTTGGGGTATTTCAACAGTCGTATTGGCAATTATTGCCGCATCAGCTGTTCATTACATTTATGGTGGCATTAGACCGCAGGTCAGAGAAGAGCGCACAACTGTTGCAGCTCGAGTTCAGCTTTCAATCTTGCTTGGTCTATTAGTACTGCTTAAGGCAGTTGCTTATTGGTTTGATCGTTATGCATTGAGTTTAAAAGAGGGACGATTAATAACTGGTCTTACCTACAGCGATGTCAACGCATTACTGCCTGCTAAATCTATTTTGGCAGCAATTGCCGTTATCTGTTCACTTTTATTCTTTGCAAATATAGTTAGAAAATCTTGGCTGCTGCCAACTGCAGGTGTGGCTCTGATGGTAATTGCATCAGTATTAATTGCTGGCGTATATCCAGCAGCTATTCAGCAATTCCAAGTTAAGCCATCTGAATCAAGTAAAGAGGCGCCATTTATTCAACGCAATATTGATGCCACAAGAGCTGCATATGGCTTATCAGATGTTGTAGTTACAGATTATCAAGCAATTATCTCCACCTCAGCAGGCCAACTTGCAAATGATGCTGCCACGATTGCAAATATTCGATTGATGGATCCAAATGTGTTGTCTGCAACTTTCAGGCAGCTGCAGCAGATAAAGCCATATTATGCTTTTGCTGATTCATTAGATATTGATCGTTACAAGATTGATGGTAAAGAGCGAGATGTAGTTGTTGCAGTCCGTGAATTAAATATCGATGGAAATCCATCTCGAAACTGGATTAATGATCACTTGGTGTACACCCATGGTTTTGGAATGGTTGCGGCCTATGGAAATACTGTTGATGCCGATGGCAAGCCATCCTTTGTAATTGGAGATATTCCACCAACTAAAGGATTAGGTGAGTTTCAACCTCGAGTTTACTTTGGCGAAAATGTTCCTGATTACTCAATTATTGGTGGACCAGCAGCAAGTAATCCAGTTGAGCTTGATTACCCAGATGATAATTCACCAAATGGTCAGAAGAATTACACATACACCGGTGAAGGTGGTGTGCCAATGGGCTCACTATTTACTCGGTTGTTATTCGCGATTAAATACCAAGAGCAAAGAATTGTTCTATCAAATTTGATTAACTCTGAATCGAAAATATTATTCAACAGAAATCCACGAGAGCGAGTAGCTAAGGTTGCTCCTTGGCTGACCTTAGATGGCGATCCATATCCAGCGATTATTGATGGAAAAATTCTTTGGATTATCGATGGCTATACAACAAGTGCTGGGTATCCAAACTCAAGGGTTGTAAACCTTGCAAACACTGGGGATGCACTAACTAGTAGATCCAACGCAGTTTCTTCCCTAGATGATCGAAATGTTAATTACATACGAAACTCAGTAAAGGCAACTGTTGATGCCTACGATGGCACCGTTTCTTTATACCAATGGGATGAGAAAGATCCAGTACTTGCTACTTGGAGCAAAGCATTTCCAGGAAGTGTGAAGCCAAGGAGTGAGATTTCACCTGATTTACTATCCCATATTAGATATCCAGAGGATATGTTCCGTGTGCAACGAGATATTCTCAGTGCCTACCATGTAACCACTGCAGATGCTTTTTATGGTGGACAAGATTTTTGGCGAGTACCGCTAGATCCATCAAGTTTTGGTGCAAACTCTGCAAACCAACCTCCTTACTACCTGACCATGCAAATTCCAGGACAAAGTAAGCCAACCTTCTCCCTTTACACACCATTTGTACCAAGAGGTGGTCGTGAGAACTTAACCGCCTTGGCAATTGTTAACGCTGACGCTGGTGATGATTATGGAAAGATCACTGTTTTACAACTACCACGTTCAACAAACGTGCCAGGTCCATCCCAGGTGGCATCCAACTTTGAGGCAAAACCTGAGGTTGCAACATCCCTTTCTTTGCTTCGCCAAGGTGGAGCGGATGTAGTACTTGGTAATTTGTTAACTCTTCCAGTTGGTAAGGGTTTGCTTTATGTACAGCCGGTTTATGTGCGAGCAACTGGTAACACAGCTGCCTATCCATTACTACAAAGAGTTTTAGTTTCCTTTGGAGATCAAATTGGATTTAGCGAAACCTTACAAGGTGCGTTAGATCAGGTATTTGGTGGCGATTCTGGAACGGATGCATCAAATAATCAGCCAAACACACCTGTTAACGAAGGTGCTGGAACTAGCCAAGCAATTAGATCAGCAATTGCTTCATTACAATCTGCGTTTTCAGATCTTGAAGCGGCACAAAAACGTTTAGATGGTGCTGCTGAAGATCGAGCAAGAGCTAGAGTTAAAGCAGCAATTGCAGCATTAATCTCTGCACAAAATAGATAATAAATTCATTTATTTGGGTTAAATGCCCATCTCCTCTAGGATTTATTCACCGACGCGGGGTGGAGCAGCTCGGTAGCTCGCTGGGCTCATAACCCAGAGGTCGTAGGTTCAAATCCTGCCCCCGCTACCAATCCTTACTTAATACGTAAGCTATTTAAGACCACAAATAAAGATGATAGCGACATTGCAGCCGCTGCATACATAGGCGATAAATTGCCACTGGCAGCAACTGGAATAAAGGCTACGTTATAGAAAAAAGCCCAACCTAAATTTGATTTGATTACCTTCACACTCTTTTTAGATATCGCCAGTGCATCTAATACAGCAATCAATGAAGGCCTAATTAAGGTTATATCAGCAGCTGCAATCGCTGTTTCAGTTCCCGATCCCATGGCAATACTCAGATCAGCCTTAGCAATTGCTGCTGCATCATTAATGCCATCACCAATCATTAACACCTTGCCTTTTTGCTGCAAATTTTCAACAAATGCTAATTTATCCTCAGGGGTTGCAGAGGCAAAGATGTGGTCAATTGGAATTCCAACTGCAGATCCCATTGATATTCCAGCAGTCTCGCTATCACCAGTTACAAGCCAAGTATTGATTCCTGAGCTTTGTAATCTTTCAACTGCTTGCTTGCTCTCTGGCTTAATTAGATCACCAACTTCAAATACACCATAGGCCAACCCATCTATTGCCAGGATTGCAACTGAGTTAGCTCGTTGATTAGCAGCTTCAATTGCTTGAGTAAGTTTCGGTGCAAACTCAGTGGTAGCTCTTGCAATCGAGATGGCAGAGCCAATCAAAACCGCTTTTGAGGCAGAGGTTGCAGATGATGGGATTCGGGCTGCAACTCCAGCACCTGGCGTTTGTTCAAAATCAGACACATCTACCTTGGCAACACCTTGTTTTAGTAGTGATACTGAAATTGCTTTAGCAATTGGGTGTGAATCTAAACTTTCGATCGATAATGCATATGAAAGTAGTTGCGAGGTTGAAAGAGCTGTGCTCTCTGTAGAAAGTGGATTATTAATTAGAGTCATCTCAAGTAGCACCATCTGCCCAGTGGTAATTGTGCCTGTCTTATCAAATACAGCATCGGTAATGCCAACAGCCTTTTCAATAGAGCGTGGGGATCTAAGAACAATTCCAGATTTTGCCGCTTTACCAGTTGCCACCATCAGTGCAATAGGTGTTGCTAGTCCTAATGCGCACGGGCAGGCAATAACTAAAACTGCCACTGCTGCTGTAACTGACTTAACAAGCTCTGCACCGGTGAAGTACCAAGCGCTGAAAGTAATGATAGATAGTAATAAAACTGAAGGTACAAAGACCTTGCTTATTCTGTCGGCCAACTGTTGAGCAGGTGCTTTTTCTGATTGCGCAGCTAAAACCATTCGAGTGATTCGAGCTAATTCAGTATCAGATCCAATTCGGGTGGCTTTTACTAAAATGTTTCCATTGTTATTTATTGAACCAGCAAAAACTAAATCATCTACTCCCACCTCAATCGGTGTTACTTCACCAGTTAAAAAGGCGTTATTGATGGTGGAGTAACCAGAGATTACTTGCCCGTCAGTTGCAATGCGATCGCCAGGCTTTACTACAAAAACATCACCAACCTGGAGTTGATCAATTGGAATTACGATATTTCCATTTACTCCCTGAACCTCAACCTCGCCAGCGGAAAGCTTGAACAGTTCAGCTAATGCCGAACCAGCCTTACGCTTGGCACGATGCTCTAGGTAGCGACCTAGCATCACAAAAAATATTACGGAAGCAGAGACCTCTGCATACACATTAGGCATTCCATCTGCTGATGTATAGGTAGCAAGTGAGTAAATACTCCAGCCAAGTGCAATTAGAGAGCCAAGTGAAACCAATGTATCCATAGTGGGGCTAGCTATGTTTTTAAGCGCAGCCCGGTGTATCGGCCAAGCTAAAACTAAAACTACACACATAGAAAGAAATATTACGAACCAGATTGAAATTGATGCAATTGGATAGTTAATTGTGAGTGAGGCAGCAAAAGTAGCTAAAAAGTCATTGGCGTAATCAATCAACGACAGCAAAGACTTATCTAATTCTTTGTGCCAACTGTGAACCATGGAGATTGCAATGATTGGTACTGTGAAGAGAAAAGTAATTAAAAGTCTTACTCCCAGATGATTGGACTTCTCAAAGGATTCGCGTTCACCTTTAAAAGCGGATGCCTCATAGCCAGCTGACTTAATTGCTTGAATTAAATCTTTCTCAGAAACACTAAGGGGTGCAATTATGTGAGCAGATTCCATGGCTAAATTAACCGCTGCCCGAACTCCTACTATTTTGTTTAGTGATTTTTCTACTGAGCCAACGCAGGATGAACAGGTCATACCCGTAACTGAGAGATTTACTTGTCTGGTTTTAATCTTATTATCGACTAAATCATTGCTCATGAAGATCAGATTACTCTTACTTTTACTACCCAGCGGACAAAACTCTGCGAAGGCTGGCAAGCCTTGCCAGGTTTTGGTCGGTAAAGGAAGGCCAGTGATTTAATGCACAATCTACTTCGTTGTGCGTACAATTTTTTTGGCAGTTTGAAATAGCCTCACGAAACTCAGGAAATGATGAGATGACTCTTGCAGGTTGAATGTGTGCAATACCAAATGAGCGAACTCCAGGTGTATCAATAACCCAACCAAAATCAGTTCCATCAAGGGATGATGAAAGTGGCAGTGCAATTGCACTAGAGGTGGTGTGACGTCCACGGCCAGTTACTTCATTAACATCACCAGTTGCCCGGTCGATTTTTTCAAACAAAGATTCTGAAGCACGATTTTTCGAGCTAACCAGTAAGTTATTTACTAAGGTTGACTTTCCAACCCCAGAATGTCCAAGCAGCACCGTAGTTTTACCTAGCAGCACCTTTTGTAGCGCAGTTAAATCAGATGCTCTATCTATCTTGAAGACCAAAATCTCTAAATCTTTATAGATCTGCAGAAACTCATCACCATCGGCTAAATCTTTTTTGGTCATAACAATTATTGGCGTAATCGCCTGGTCATATGCAACTGCTAGCGCTCTATCTACCAATCCAACTCTAGGTTCTGGATTGGCAGCTGCAATAACAATTGCCATTTGATCAATATTTGCCACAATCACCCGCTCATCATTGGCGTGATCATCGATACTTCTAGTTAATGAATTCTTTCTAGGAAGCACCGTTACAACTCTGGCTAATGAACCTTCATCACCGGAAATATCACCAACAATTGAGACTAGATCACCAACGACTACTGACTTCTTTCCTAACTCCCTAGCTTTCATTGCAGTGATAACTTTTTTACCATCAGGGCCTTCGACTAAACATTTAACCCGACCCCGATCAACTTCAATTATGGTTGCAGTTTGAGCCGCTGAATAATCTGGTCGGTCTTTGGTTCTTGGACGGGCTTTATTACTTGTTCCAAACTGGCGTGACTTATTTATGCGGACATCATCTTCATCCCAATTACTTCTTGATCTAACCATCAAGCATCGCCTGCCACATCCCTGGAAAGTCTGACAAGGTTTTCCGCGTAGTTTCTATATTCTCAACAATTACCCCTTCAACAGCCAAACCGATAATTGCCCCAGCAGTAGCCATGCGATGATCTTCATAACTGCGGAAAACTTGAGATGCATTCATTTTGCCCGGTTTAATGATTAGATCTCCTGGCCCTTCAATAACTGAGCCACCTAAGTTGTTTATTTCACTAGCCAATGCTGAAAGTCGATCAGTTTCATGCAAACGTAGATGAGATATTCCTCTTAATGATGAAGGTGTTGTTGCTAAAGATGCAACGGCAGCAATACTTGGTGTTAATTCACCAACATCGCCAAGATCAATATCAATTCCATCTATTTTTCCACTACCGGTAATAGTTAAGCCAGAAGCATTGAGCTCTACTTTGGCTCCCATCTTGGTAAAGATAGAACGCAATTGATCACCAGGCTGTGTTGTACTTAGAGGCCAGTCACTTACTTTCACACTTCCACCGCAGATCATGGCAGCGGCCATAAATGGAGCAGCGTTGGACAAATCTGGTTCAATTACTAAGTCCTGACCTATTAGCTGGCAAGGTTTGACACTCCAACTTGAGGCGGTGCGCTGCACGGTTGCACCAAATTTTTCTAACATTTGAATTGTCATTTCAATGTGTGGGGCAGATGGCAGGGACGGGCCGATATTTTTAATTGTTATACCCTCTTGGGTAGCTGGTGCTACTAAAAGTAGAGCTGAAACAAATTGACTTGAGGCACTAGCATCAATTTCAACAGTTCCGCCCTTAATCTTTCCAGCACCATTAATTGTTATTGGCAATTTGTATTTGTTGTTGTGCTCCACTGAAACACCAAGCTGCTCCAACGCACCAAGCACTGGTCCAATTGGACGTTGGTGAGATCTTTCATCGCCATCAAAATGAATTAAGCCAGTTGCAAGAGCGGCGATTGGCGGCAGAAAGCGCATTACAGTTCCTGCATTTCCAACATCTATTTGAGTTGGTCCCGTTAACTTGCCAGGAATTACTTGATAATCAAAGCCTTGATCAGTTTTTATCTGCTCAATCTTGCATCCTAAACTTTGTAAACCTTTAACCATCAAATCAGTATCACGAGAGGAAAGCGGTTTTCGGATCCTTGATGGTGTTGTCGCTAAAGCGGCCAGAATCAAAGCCCGGTTAGTTGCTGACTTTGATCCAGGGATGGTAACTGTGGCTGATATTGGCTTACTTGCAGCGGTTAAACCACTGCGAAAAGGAGCGCTCCAGTTACTCATATCTCCCAGTCTACCTTCCGTCATCTAAATCAAATTGGGCATTTGTACTGCTAAACCCTCACCTCACCGGGGAATAAACCTTTCGTAAGAAGGGTTTTACCTCTATGCATGCATTACGTCCATCAACTGGGCAAACTAAGAATTATCTAGTTAATGACAAGACCCCCTTCGAGGTAGCCTTGTCCCAAATGAGCAACGAAGATTTACTGCCAGCGATTATCGATCGAAGCAAAGAGAGTTTAGAAGAGCGCAAATCTAGATTCGAAAGAGATGCCTTGGTATTTACATCTCAGCTATATGGCGCAGCACTTCGTTATACAAAAAACACACATGATGCTCAAGATTTAGTACAAGACACTTATGCAAAAGCGTTTACAAGTTTTCATCAATTTGAACCTGGTACAAATCTCAAAGCATGGTTGTACAGAATTCTCACCACTACATTTATAAATAATTATCGCAAAGATCAGCGCAGGCCTCAGATTTCAGCAGGTGAGATAGAGGACTGGCAAATAGCAGATGCCTCTTCCCATACAAGTGATCAAGGCAAATCTGCAGAGGATGAAGTTTTAGAAAATATCGCTGACAAGGATGTTAAAGAGGCCTTAGCTGCTATGCCAGAGGATTTTCGAATGGCAGTTTACCTCTCTGATGTGGAAGGTTTTTCTTACAAAGAGGTAGCCGAGATAACAGGAGTGCCAACCGGCACAGTTATGTCCAGGCTACATCGAGGAAGAAAATTATTAAGAGCATCACTGTCTGCTTACGCAACTGAGCGCGGCTTTGGTAGCAAAAAAGCAGGTGATAACAAATGAGTTTTTCAAATAATGATTTCATGCCATGTGAGCAAGTTCTACCAAACATAGTTTTATACATTGATCATGAGATATTTGATGATCAACAACTTAACGCTGTCGAGCTGCACTTTGGTACATGCACAGATTGCCGAGATCAAATGGAGCAAGAAAGCGCTGCGCTACTGTTGATGAAAAATCTTTTATGCAATGCCCTGAATGAAGAGCTGCCAGAGAGTTTATGTGATCGCATAAATCAGCAAACTGAGGATTTATACATTCAAATGAAGCAAGGCGCCCAATCAAGTGGTATTACTGAAATTACCTATACCCAAACCACTTATACGGAGATTACCTCTGATGGTGCAACTCAAATTGAAATAACTAGCGAAATACGCAGGGAGTTCCCGCAAGAGTAATT
>Ga0208596_1000672_pt1 | contig 10280 bp, 9 predicted proteins | sample LakMenEpi12Jul11_FD_150686 | JGI IMG/M metagenome (GOLD analysis project Ga0208596, IMG submission 150686) | Freshwater microbial communities from Lake Mendota, WI - 12JUL2011 deep hole epilimnion (SPAdes) | ecosystem: Environmental > Aquatic > Freshwater > Lake > Epilimnion/Euphotic zone ...
AGATCAACACCGCCCAATCGCGAGGTTGTACCAACGAAGAATTCATCAACGACATCCTGAGCGATACCAATTGCCTCAAAGACTTGTGCGCCCGTATAGGAAGCAATCGTTGAAATACCCATCTTCGACATTACCTTGAGGACACCCTTTCCAAGTGCCTTAATAATGTTGTGAACTGCCTTCTCGGGAGTAATTCCAGTAATCACTCCTTGAATAACGAGATCCTCTGCGCTCTCCATTGCAAGATATGGATTTACCGCTGCTGCTCCATACCCAATAAGTAGTGCCACATGATGTACTTCACGAACATCTCCGGCTTCTACTACGAGGCCTACTTTGGTTCGAGTCTTCTCACGAATCAGGTGGTGATGAACTGCAGCTGTGAGCAGGAGTGATGGAATCGGTGTGTCTTCGGCATCTCCATTGCGATCGGAGAGAACAATAATGCGCGCACCATCTGCGATCGCTGCACTTACCTCAGATTTAATTTCTTCAAGGCGCATACGTAGTGTGTTTCCATCACCTGAGACAGGGAAAAGTCCACGCACTACATATGACTGAAGATTTGGATAATCCTCATCAGCATTTACATTGATGATCTTGGCAAGCTCGTCATTATCAATAACAGGGAAAGGAAGACTAATCTGGCGACAGGATTGTGGGCCAGGATCTAGCAGATTGTGCTCTGGTCCAATTGATCCGGCCAAGCTGGTGACAAGCTCTTCGCGAATTGCATCCAGCGGCGGATTGGTTACCTGCGCAAATAGTTGCGTGAAGTAATCAAAGAGTACGCGAGGCTTATTTGAGAGCGCAGCAATTGGCGTATCGGTTCCCATGGAACCCAACGCTTCTCCCCCACCCTTTGCCATTGGCGTGATGATGATGCGCAACTCTTCTTCCGTGTAGCCAAATGCACGTTGACGACGAAGTACTGATGAGTGCGGATAGATGATGTGCTCACGCGCTGGAAGATCAGAGAGTTTGACTACGCCATCTTCAACCCATTTTCCATACGGAGCGGCATCAGCCAATGAATCCTTAATTTCATCATCTTCAATAATTCGACCAGCGTTGATATCAACTAAAAACATCTTGCCTGGCTGCAAGCGGCCTTTGCGAACAATGGAATCTGCTGGAAAATCAAGTACTCCCGATTCGGATGCCAGAACGACAAGGCCATCACGTGTTACCCAGAATCTGGAAGGGCGTAATCCATTGCGATCAAGGACCGCACCCACCTGATTGCCATCTGTAAATGTCACACAGGCAGGTCCATCCCAAGGTTCCATCAAGGATGAATGAAATGCGTAGAAATCGCGACGCTTCTTCGACATCGTTGCATGATTCTCCCAAGCTTCTGGAATCATCATCAGTACTGCGTGTGGCAATGATCGGCCACCAAGATAGAGCAACTCTAGAACTTCATCGAAGGATGCTGAGTCACTTCCAGACATTTCAACGATTGGATAGAGGCGAGATAAATCACCAGGGATCAGATCACTTGCTAGAAGTGATTCACGCGCGCGCATCCAATTGCGATTTCCTTTAACAGTATTGATCTCGCCGTTGTGAGCAATAAAGCGATAAGGGTGGGCCAATGGCCAAGACGGAAAGGTGTTGGTAGAAAATCTTGAGTGAACAAGTGCTAAAGGTGAAACTACGCGCTCATCGCTGAGGTCTGGAAAGAATTCCTCTAACTGGCCAGTGGTGAGCATTCCTTTATAAACAATTGTCTGAGATGAAAATGATGGGAAGTAGATTTCGCCTTGGTGCTCTGCTTGCTTGCGCAACGCAAAAGCCATACGGTCAAGTGCGATTCCACTTTCTCCATTAAGTGATTTAACAAATAGTTGCTTAAAGATTGGCATTACAGATCGCGCGGTTGAACCCACTGATGAAGGATTTGTCGGAACGTCCCGCCAACCAATAACGACGAGATTTTCTTCTTTTGCTAACTTCTGGATAAGTGATGTGGGATCGAAACCTTCTTGAATAAATGCAATACCCGTTGCATAGCTTCCTTCGACAGGTAGATCGAATGCGGTGACGGCGCGATAAAAGGCATCTGGAATACGAATAAGGATTCCCGCACCATCTCCGCTATCGGGTTCGGCACCTGCTGCGCCACGATGTTCGAGGTTGCGAAGTGCGGTCAGGGCTTGGGCAACAATGTCGTGTGTTGCAACTTTGTTAAGAGTGGCAACCATCGCAACACCGCAGGCATCATGTTCGTTTGCAGGGTTATATAACCCCTGCGCTGCTGGAAATGTCGATGGAAGAGCCATGGGATAAATCTCCTGTTGTCGTGTTCCGTTACATCAACGGGACAACGCTGACCCGAAGAAAAGGGTATCAACTCAGAGGCGAGGATGGTAGGTGAAGCGCTCTTCGGTCTTAGCCAAGGGTGATGTGAAAGAGTCGGCCGATTCCAGCTGTGACCACCATGCCGAGCGAACCTCCAATGAGCACTCTGACGGTAGGGCCCATAGCTGGCTTACCGGCAATCTTTGCGCTGGTAATACCGGTGAAGAGAAGACCAATGAGGGCAAATACAACAATACTCAGAGCAATCGCACCAGGTGTTGGAGCAAAAACGCCAACGAATGGAACGAGTCCTCCCAATGTAAAACTGGCGGCAGATGCCATGGCAGCTTGCATAGGGCGAGCCTTGCTATGTGGTGTCTGCCCTAACTCATCACGAAGATGTGCCTCGAGCGGATCGCGATCGTGCATCTGCTGTGCAACTTGCTTTGCCAACTCTGGTGTGAGGCCTCGCTCCATATAAATCTGGGTTAGCTCAAGTAACTCCCCTTCGGGATCTATCGCTAAATGTTCAATCTCTAAATGACGATCAGAGTCTTCCACATCATTTTGTGAACGAACCGAAACATACTCACCCACTGCCATCGACATTGCACCAGCAACAATTCCTGCAACACCTGCGGTGACAATAAATCCACTTTCATCTGGAGTGGCTGCTGTGACACCAATCATTAAGCTTGCTGTTGAAACGATTCCATCATTTGCGCCAAGGACGGCTGCCCGTAACCAACCAGCGCGATGTGCGCGGTGTTCACGATTTCTTTGATAGACATCCTCTAATCCCATGTCGGTAAGAGTACCTGAGGGATTAAATCTTTGAACTCTTTTTCTGTAATTTGGCGAAAATTACAAGTGCGGCGAGTCCGATAACGACGCTCACCCACTCGTTCTGGCGCAATCCAAAGAATTCATTGGCAGAGTCGATCCGTACACCTTCGATGAAGAATCTTCCCAGGCAGTACAAGGCGATATAGAGTGCGAAAGTCTGACCGTGCCGCAACCGTGATGTGAAAATAATCAAGAGAGTTGCAATCAGAAGGCACCAGATGGCTTCATAAGCAAAGGTCGGATGAAAAGTTTCAAATTCGGCATAACCGCGGGGCCGCGAACGTAGTGGTACTTCAAGTGCCCACCATCCTTGTGCAGGTCCTCCAAAAAGCTCGACATTAAACCAATTACCAATTCGACCGATAGCTTGCGCAATCAAGATTCCGGGAGCAAGAGCATCGAGTAATTGTGGAAATGTTGGAAAATCAACTTCAGGTCGAGATTTCTTCGCTCGTATGAAACCAATGTATGCACCCACGGCACCGAGTGAAATGGCTCCCCAAATCCCGAGTCCACCTTTCCAGATGGCAAAGGCGTCGAGAAAATTACCGCCTCTTCCAAAGTAATCCGAAGGATCTGAGATCACGTGGTAGATACGCCCACCAATAATTCCTGAAGGCACTGCAAAGAAAGCAACATCTGCGACAACAGATGTGAGCTCTGGATTGACTGCGCGAAGGCGTTTATCCCCCAGCCAGATGGCAACAGCGATTCCGGCAATGATGCAGAGCGCGTAAAAATGTAGCGTCAGCGGCCCTAGTTCAAGGTAGGACGAACTAGGCGAAGGGATTGAATGAGTAAAGTTTCGAGACATCGCTCTCGAGCTACTTTATTGCTGCTTCAACCGCGGCTCTAAACTCATTGACATCAAAGTTTGGATTCTGTCGATTCCACACTTTGCCGTTAATCAACACCGTTGGCGTACCACGAACCCCGTAGCCTTCCATTGACTCCATAGCTGCAGCGACATTAACCAGCTTAGATTTATTCTTTACGCAGTCAGAGAAGGATTGAGAAGAGATTCCGACTTTCTCTCCAATTGCGATCAAGTTATCGTCATTAAGAAAGCCTGAATTTTCAACGCTGGATTGAACGTCATAGAGCGCTTTGTGGAGATCTATGAACTTACCTTCATCAACAGCGCAATATGCAGCGTTAGCCGCACCGATAGATTCATCGTCTTTCTGGCCGTTTCCAAGGAATGACAATGGGTGATAGACAACTTCTGCCTTCTTCTCAGTGATCAGTGATGTGAGATATCCACCTATTGGATCTTCAAAGAACTTACAGACAGGACATTGGAAATCTTCAAAGACATTAATGCGCAATGGCAGACCTGCGTTGAAGACAATGCCATCTCCTTGAGCTGGATCAACTGTGGCTGGTACGTTTCCAATAGGAGAAAATGATTCAAGAGCTACGAGCGAAGCGTTGCTTTCTTTTTCTTCACTTGTGAGAAAAAAGAAGGCACCCACTGCAACAACGAGTGCAACCATGCCGATGACAAGCCAGCGCGTGAATGGATCGCCGCCTTGGGTTTTAACAGAGTTCTTCTTCACTTTGCTCATCATTGAACCTCACTTGTTAGATGTACTGTGGACTGCTCTTCGAGGGAAAATTCTCCGTAAGGATACTTGAAAACACTGGGAGAGATCGATAAATCTTTCATCGACCCTCACGTACTCCCAAGGCCAATTGCTCAGCCAATTCTCGCACCGCCTTGAGGCCGGATTCTTCATCTGCTGCTTCCAAAAGGACATTGATAAAGGCTGAGCCGACGATCACACCATCGGCGTACGCGGCAACTGATCGGGCATGTTCTCGAGTTGAGACACCAAGTCCAACGCTGACCGGAGTATCGGTAGTCGTTCTGATTCGGGCGACAAGATCGGCAGCCGATGATGAAACGCTGGTACGTGTACCGGTCACACCCATCAGGCTTGCTGCATAGATAAATCCACCGCAAGATTCAGTGACAAATGGTAATCGCTTATCCGAAGTACTCGGTGCGACAACATAAATTCGATTGATCTTGTGACGATCAGTGGCAGCAATCCAAGCCGTTGATTCTTCAACTGTAAGATCTGGAGTAATCACTCCCGATCCCCCATTAGCGGCAATGGATTCTGCAAAATTTTCAACACCATAACGCTCGATTGGATTCCAGTAAGTCATAACAACTGCTGGAACTCCAAGATCTGTTGCGCATTTGAGAGATTCAAATACCTCTTTCGCACCCGTTCCTTGACTTAAGGACTGCACCGCTGCAGCTTGAATCGTTGGACCATCCATTACGGGATCGCTATATGGAAATCCAATTTCTATAGCATCTACTCCACCGGCGGCAAAGGCGGCGATTACTTTCTTACAGCCCTCGTGACTGGGAAATCCTGCAGGAATATATGCAATAAGTGCTGCTCGATTTTCACTCTTTGCTCGAGCAAGAACCTTATCGAGCCCCGTATCCAATAACACGTTAAAGCTTTATTCCGAAGTATTCAGCTGCAGTTGAAACATCCTTATCACCACGTCCGGAAAGATTAATGAGGAGAGTTGCAGATGGACCCATCTCTAAACCGACTTGCATTGCACCGGCTAAGGCGTGAGCAGTTTCAATGGCAGGAATAATGCCCTCAGTTTTGCAAAGGAGCGCAAATGCATGCATCGCCTCTGCATCGGTAATGGCGCGGTACTGTGCTCGACCAATATCGTAAAGAAATGCGTGCTCAGGGCCGACGCCTGGATAATCAAGTCCGGCTGAAATTGAATGAGATTCAACAGTCTGTCCGTTTTCATCTTGCAGAACGTATGAGCGAGTTCCGTGCAGAACACCTGGTGTTCCGCCTGAGATTGTTGCGGCGTGGCGTCCGGTAGAGACTCCGTCTCCTCCAGCTTCAAGGCCGATCAATGCAACGTTTACGTCGTCAATAAAGGGATGGAAAATTCCAATGGCATTTGATCCGCCACCAACACATGCCAGTACTGCATCGGGAAGTTTGCCTGTCAGTTCAAGAACTTGTGCACGAGCTTCAACACCGATGATCCGGTGGAAATCTCGTACCATCGTTGGAAATGGATGTGGGCCGGCAACGGTACCGAGAAGATAATGCGTTGACTCCACATTAGTTACCCAGTCACGCATCGCTTCATTAATTGCATCTTTCAAAGTGCGAGAACCGCTGGTGACAGGAACAACTTCTGCACCCAGAAGTTTCATTCGAGCGACGTTAAGTGCCTGGCGCTTTGTATCTTCTTCGCCCATATAAACAACACACTCAAGACCCATCAGCGCTGCAGCAGTTGCAGATGCAACTCCATGTTGACCTGCACCGGTTTCGGCGATTATTCGCTTCTTGCCCATACGCTTAGTTAAAAGCGCTTGACCTAAAACATTGTTGATCTTATGTGAACCGGTGTGATTGAGATCTTCGCGCTTAAGAAGAATGCGCGCACCACCTGCATGCTCAGCAAATCGTGGAGCCTCGGTGATAATGCTTGGTCGTCCTGTGTATGTGCGATGTAAGTGATCTAGCTCTGCGATAAATGCTGGATCTGTTGATGCGGCAATATGTGCCTGCTCTAACTCTTCGAGCGCTCCGATGAGAGCTTCCGGAACAAAGCGGCCACCATACGGACCGAAATGACCAATGATTTTCTCTACTTGAGTTGTCATGGGGCTGAGGGTACTAGAGACCACGCAGGGTGCGCAGTGCAGAAAGTGGGTCGCCAGCGCGGACCAAGGCCTCGCCCACCAGGATTGCATCAGCGCCGTGAGATTGCGCGCTCTCTACCTCGGCTCGCGTGGAGATCCCTGACTCTGCCACCTTAATAATCGTCTCTGGAATCTCGGGCAATAATTCAACGAATGCTCGTTGATCAACCTCAAGTGTCTTGAGGTTTCTGGAATTTATTCCGATGATGCGCGGCTCTATCTCCATTGCTCGCTCAAGCTCATCGTGGGTGTGCACTTCGATCAGACTTGCCATACCCAACTCGGTGGCCATCTCGAAGTAATCTCTCAGTTGATGCGTAGATAGCGCAGCAACTATCAGCAGCACTACATCTGCACCATAGGCACGCGCTTCATAAAATTGATACTCATCAACCATAAAATCTTTTCGCAGAATTGGAATCTTCACCGCAGAGCGCACGGCAGTTAAATCTTCAAGTGAGCCGCCAAATCTGCGCTTCTCTGTAAGCACACTGATGACGCTTGCCCCCGCTTCTTCATAGGTCGAGGCAAGTGATGCTGGATCTGCAATATCTGCCAAAACTCCCTTGCTGGGTGATGATCTCTTCACCTCTGCGATCACAGATACGAGATCGCCACGCAAGCTTTCATGAGGATCGATTGGTGCGGGTGCATGTTCGAGTTTCTCTTGCAGATCATGAAGCGGCAGTCTTCGTGCTGCCAAATCTTCTCTCACTCCCTCAATAATTGAGTCAAGGACGCTCATTGTGTGCCTCATCTGTTGGATCTATCCCATGATCTTGTGCGCTCCAGAGAGATCGAGTTCTCGGCTTACGTTCATAACGTGATGAGAGCGAGAATTTCTTACTGATTAACACGACGATAAATGAAATGATGATTGCACTTATTGCAACTGGCAGGAGGTCGATCATCTCTTACTCACCATTGCTTGCGCAGCGTTAATTGCACCTAACACTGCTGCAGCCTTATTGATACATTCTTGATTCTCAGATTCAGGTACCGAATCGGCAACTACACCGGCACCTGCTTGAACGTAGGCGCGCCCTTGAAAGAGGAGGGCTGTGCGAATGGCAATACATGTATCTACATTTCCAGTGAAATCTAAGTATCCGATTGCGCCACCATAAAGACCGCGACGATGTGGCTCAAGCTCTTCAATAATTTCCATGGCACGAGGTTTTGGCGCACCCGAAAGAGTTCCGGCGGGAAAAGTTGCAAAGAGTGCATCTACTGCTGACTTGTCCGGCGCTAACGTTCCGGTCACAGTCGAAACGATATGCATGACGTGGGAATATCTCTCAACGCTCATAAAGTCGATGACTTCCACCGAACCGGGAGCACAGATGCGCCCCAAATCATTTCGCCCAAGATCTACCAGCATCAAGTGTTCTGCTCGCTCCTTAGGGTCGGCCAAGAGTTCTTCACCGAGTCTCTTATCTTCTTCGGGCGAGGCTGAACGCTTTCGAGTTCCTGCAATCGGATGCACCATCACTTCCCCATCAGTGACTTTCACAAGCGCTTCAGGAGATGAACCAACGACATCTACCCCAGAATCAAATCTAAAGAGATACATATATGGAGAGGGATTACGTAGGCGTAACATGCGGTAGACATCAATTGCATCAGCGCTACATTCCATTGAGAAACGTTGCGAGAGAACTATCTGGAAGGCCTCCCCTGAGACAATCTCTTCCTTGGCGCGGATTACCTTGGCGATGTAATCGGCCTCGCTCATATTTCTTTCGTAGACAGGTTCTGACGAATGTGGAATGTGCGCAATCTCGCCAGGGATTGCAGCAGTGAGCTGACTCTGCATTCGATCGAGTCTGGCTGTGGCATCTGCAAATGCCTCATCAATACGTTCATTGCTTCCATCCCAATTAATGGCATTCGCAATCAATGTGATGCTTCCCTCTGCATGATCCATCACGGCTAGATCACTCGTTAACATAAATGCAATTTCGGGTAGCGGGATGTCTTTCTTTGAAATATTTGGCAGCTTCTCTAAGCGTCGGACACTGTCATAGCCCATATACCCAACGAGTCCTCCGGTGAGCGGTGGAAGACCCTCAATTTTCGGTGAGCGCAGGTGCGATGCAGAAAGTCGAAGAGCTTCGAGTGGATCAATCCCACTCGGTGCACCAGCTGGAGCAACGCCGATCCATTGAGCAAGGCCATCTACTTCGGTCAACGTGGCTTGAGAGTGCGCACCGATGAACGAGTAACGGGACCAAACGCCTCCGTGCTCGGCAGACTCTAAAAGAAATGAGGCGGTAGATGTTCCTGCTAGTTTTCTGTAAACGCCAAGTGGAGTTTCTCCATCGGCCAATAGTTTTCTATAAACCGGAATGACATTAAATTCTCGAGCGTAATTACGAAACTCTTCTAGATTCATTCTGTGATCTCGCCGTCGTAACTTTTCTCGGCTGGAAAGATTTCTCGATGGAAGCAGGTGAACTCACCTGTGTGGCATGCTGAACCCTCTTGAATGACCTGTAAAAGAATTGCATCTCCATCACAATCGAGTGAAATAGAAACAACTTTCTGCAGATGTCCAGATGTTTCACCTTTTTGCCATAACTCATTTCGCGAACGACTGAAGTACGTAGCAAATCCGGAATCGATGGTCAGACCAAGAGATTCGGCGTTGACATAGGCAAGCATTAACACTTCTCCGGACAGGCTGTCTTGAGCTATCGCAGGGATCAGTGCTGTGGGGTCTTTAAGAAGCTCCATAATTGCTGGAGATAGAGTGATGCTCACAGACTAATTGTGCCTCACACTGAGGAGCTCATGCGCACCGGATATCCGTGCTCAGAGAGATACTTCTTCACATCTGTAATGCGATGAATTCCGAAGTGAAAGACGCTCGCCGCAAGCAGTGCATCGGCCCCTGCCTCAATCGCTGCGGCAAAATCTTCCAAGGATCCGGCGCCACCGCTTGCAATCAATGGCAGCGAAGAGATTTCTCGGATGCGGCTGATCATTCCAATGTCATACCCAGCCCGCGTTCCATCAGCATCCATCGAATTGAGTAAGACTTCCCCAATGCCTCGTTGAGTTGCATCTTCAATCCACGACAGTGCATCAAGGCCCGTACTTGTTCGCCCGCCATGAGTTGTTACCTCAAAGCCCGACGGTGTTCTAGCTCGGCGAGCATCCACTGAAAGTACAAGAACTTGATTTCCAAATCTATGCGAAATCTCTGAAATGAGATCAGGTCGGGCAATTGCAGCGGTATTGACTGAAACTTTATCTGCGCCAGCGCGAAGCAATCTATCGACATCATCAACTGTTCGGACACCGCCACCTACAGTCAATGGAATGAAAACTTGCTCAGCGGTTCGAGCAACAACATCGTATGTCGTTTCGCGATTGGTAGCACTTGCTGAAATATCCAAAAATGTAAGCTCGTCGA
>Ga0208596_1000678_pt1 | contig 10238 bp, 8 predicted proteins | sample LakMenEpi12Jul11_FD_150686 | JGI IMG/M metagenome (GOLD analysis project Ga0208596, IMG submission 150686) | Freshwater microbial communities from Lake Mendota, WI - 12JUL2011 deep hole epilimnion (SPAdes) | ecosystem: Environmental > Aquatic > Freshwater > Lake > Epilimnion/Euphotic zone ...
ATTTTAAAAGACAAAAAATAGTGATACTTTTGTAATTTTATCAACAAAAGATCACTTTTCTTTTCTTTTTTACCCCCGAGAATGAAAATGCCCTGCTTCCGTAGTAAGCATAGGCATAATTAGGATCAATATTGAGAGCTTGATTGTAATCATCTATTGCCCCTTGTTTGTCTCCTAAATTATAACGATTATTTCCTGAGTTGTTATAAAAATAAGCATCTTCATTTATGTAAGAATTCTGGTTTCCAGGAAAAATATCAACACCAAGATTTGTAAAGCGATCGCACCAATAACAATTACCAAAAGTTCTACTATAATAATGACTATCTACCCTGCCACATATAGTCAAATTATCATTCCCTGTTCTTAAAGCCTTCAACCACTCCCTAGCTGTGGGGCGTAAATTGGGATTTTTATGACCATCATTAAAGCATTTAAGAAAACATTCCCGAATTGCTGGATGAACAATTATCATGGGAATTGTTCTCGGTACAGGTTCAATTAAACTATTTGCTGAATACAGCCATAAACCCCGACGGATAATTTCATCAGGTTCTGGATTTTCCCCCGCACCGGTCCATTTTCCCTGAAAATGATTATTACCACTAAATAATAATTGATAGATAATTACCCCTAACCGGAATCTATCATGTACTTCCGTTTGCTCAATACTAGCAAAATCTTTTCCCATTAATTCAGGTGGTGTATAACCTGGTGAACCAACTAAACAACGATAAACCTTACCATTTTTCGGATTTTTTACCTGAAAAGAATCTGTATCAATAATTGAAGGTAAAGCCCGATTATTCACTAAAATATTTTGTTGTTTAATATCTCCCAATACATAACCAGCAGCGTGCAGTGCTTCAATAATTGAAACAATATTCAGCGCCGTTGTGTGCAGAAACCGCCAATCAATCTGAAGTTTCAAAGCTTGACGACGACGGGGATTATAAACATCAAGAAGTTCTTTTCCATCCTTAATTTCTGGCATCAAAAAGCCCACACAATCACCCTGACCATTTTTCAACGCCGACTTAGGCCAAGCAAAAGAAACATGATGAAGATGGGAATTTGGTTCTGTGGGTGGATTTGCTATCATTACCGCTAACTTCTGCACCCGTTCAGGTGTTGAAGAATGGTAAATTTTCGCTAAATAACCATTTTGATTAGTTCGCCAAACTTTCGCTTCACCACTATTAGCAATCTCTTTTAAGAGAGTAATTGATTTTCCGGTAATGGCACAAGTAAGAACTGTCATATAATTTTAATTAGATGGGTTGAATTAAACATCAAATCCTATTGTTGACTAGGACGGGCTAGATCCCACAATAAATATATAACTCTTATGGGGTGGGCAGGATGCCCGCTCATCATTTAATTATGACTATTAAATCTCCTTTTCAAAACAGCACAAAAGTAAAGTTTTATCATGTTTTATCATCATCAGTACGTTGACTAGGACGGGCTAGAAGTCCATCCCACAATAAATATATAACTCTTGTGGGGTGGGCATCCTGCCCGACTATCATTTAATTATGACTACTAAATCTGCTTTTCAAAACAACACAAAAGCAAAGTTTTATCATGTTTTATCATCATCAGTACGTTGACTAGGACGGGCTAGAAGCCCATCCCACAATAAATATATAACTCTTGTGGGGTGGGCATCCTGCCCGCCTATCATTTAATTATGACTACTAAATCTGCTTTTTAAAATAACACAAAAGCAAAGTTTTATCATCATCAGTACGAGAATTTAACCTTTTAGAATTGAGGAAATCAATTACATATTTTTCATCATCTTCTGGTTTAAGAGTTTCTCGCAAATATTCCTCCAAAGGTTTAAAAAATGGCGCGTGAGGTTGCCAGTCGCTCAAGCGAATTGCCACTTTTTCTAATCCATCAGTAGAAGCACAAATAAACTCTTGTTTTCCTGAAATTACCTGTACCTGCATTTCTTCCAGCGCATTAGCTGAAGTGACAAAAGTTGTTTCGTTGAAAAATTCCCCCTTATCTGGTTCAAATAATAATTGATATTCTGCATCTTGGGAATGCACCACCATAAATCCATCGCCAATTTGCATGGCTGCAACCCATTCAGGAGTCGCTATAAAAACTAAAAGTGTACAAGCTAAATCACTGACAGAATAACCTTTATTATCTGCTTTTTCATTGAACGCCCTAATAACTTCCTTGACAAACTTAGTAAAGACTTCCTTAGCTTCTTCTTGATTCAGTGGTTGAGAAAAACCTTGTTGATCAGGAAGTTCATTAATATCAGCAAAGCATTTAATTACAGTTTCTACCGCTAATTCAGAACCAAAGCGAGAATATTTAGCACTTCCAGCCCCGTCAGCAACTGCACCGACAATCACATCATCAAAAATGCGATAATGTCCGTAATCTTGACAAGGTATTTTTTCCTCCTCATGACTTGTTCCCACCGCAGAACGCGCTATAGCTTTCCAAACCACAATAAATAAATCCTGTAATTTTATTACATTTTATAAAATGTTTGTAACTCAAAACCCCTTTGCTAAACCTCTCCAGTATTAAATGTTATTCATTTTCCCTCCCCTCTTAGGAGAGGGTTAGGGAGAGGTTCTTCTAACTTGTAATTTGCCCCCACTCCACTGGCGGTAATGCTACAGCTTCCCCTACTTTGCCACTAGACACCCGTTTCATGGAGGTGGAAAGCCAAACAAATAAAGAGCGAAAATCTAAGCCATTCAGCGCCACTGGAGGACGAGGTGCAATTTGTTTGAGTGTGATCATATCAGCACCCTCAACACCAACGGTAAAAAACAATATTCGCCGCTTTTCCTCTTCTTCTCTTACCCTTTGCGCTGCACCTTGCCAATCATCTGTAGGCGCACCATCGGTAATTAAAAATACCCAAGGACGATAATAATGGACACCGTTATCTTTATAAGATTGTTTGCGGGTTTCTAATAAGTCTAAAGCATATTCTATAGCTGCACCCATTGGGGTGACACCATCGGCTTCTAGTTTGGGCGGTGTAAAATGGTCTATGGTGACGAAATCTTGTGTTAGTCGCACTGGTCCAAAGGTGACAATAGCCACTTCTACACTTAAAGAGGCTTGAGCATCTTTCATCACATCTTCTTTAAAGGCTGCTAAACCCCGATTTAACTCCTGGATAGGTTGTCCTGACATTGAGCCAGAGGTGTCAAGCAAAAGAATTACCGGACAACGATTTTCCGGGTTTTCCACAAATTCAGGTAAACCTACTGGCATTTTCGATACTCCTGATTAATCAAAGTAAGATACAAAATATATGAACTAGATTTTAGTTATCACTAAATAGGTTAACATAAGTGTTTCTACAGAATCAATACCCATAATGTTTATTAGTTTCATATTTATTCTTTCCCAATATCATGGATAACGTTGCTAATTGCTTTTTCACAAATCATCAGTCATATTATTTGATACGAACCACTCCAGGCGCGGAGGACACGGAGGTGGAGAGAAAGGAGACTGTTAGATTTTATTTAGCAAGGTTATTTTTATAATTATTTGCTTTTCATCCTTTTACTAAAAATCCGATAGTACAGCCAGGTGCTAAGTTCTTTGATGGGAAATAGTATATAGGTCAAGGGGTTGACTGTGACGATAATATTTCTGAAATCCCGTTTTGCAAAAAATAAAATTCCCTTTGCAACTTGATTTGCTGACATGACACCATAGGGGTTTAGTTGACTTTTGAATGGTCCTAAAATTAATTTGCGAATTACACAATTTTGATCTAATCTTTTGAGGGTGACAATATCCCCTAATGCTCTTTTGCTTAGTTCATACAAGGGACTTAAGGCTGGAGAAACTTCGGCTTCTGATGTATTTACCCATATTTCTTTGGTGGCTTTGTCTTGTGGTCCGGTGACGGTTGCAGAAAAAATATCTATCAATTTTAATGCGGAAAAGGTGTTAATTTGATAGGAGTTATAAATGTCGGTAGAATTTCTATTTCCATAGACATTTACGCCATGATTGATAATGAGAATATCAACTTTTTCTAAACTTTCCTGTAGTTGTGCTTCATTACCTAATTCCCATTTTACAACTTTAAGTCGCGGTTGAATTGCGATTTTTTCCGGGTTGGTTGTTAATGCCACAATTTTGGCGTTATGCTTTAATAATTCCGCTGCTAATGCTTGTCCTAATGCACCGGAAGCACCTGTTAAAGCGACAGTTTTACCTTTGAGAGAAAGTCCTGTTCCTAATATTTTATCCACTAGGGGAAATACACCACTATAGTAAGCGTTAACATCATCAAAATGATGTCGCCAATGATAGCTTCTATTTACCCACAAAACGGAGGGAATTGTGTCTAATGCTCCGGGTAAATGATTATAATCTGTGTCTATTGTTCCTTGGAAATATCGCAGAGATGCACCGTATAAAAAAGTAACAGCATAAGCGACTCCTAACCACAATCCCCATTGATGCGCTAGTAAGGCAATTATTGTTAAAATTACTACTAATATGACAGATTCAACGATATCATGATACAATTGGGAATCTACGTAGGCTTTTTGGGAAATTAAAGTTAAATCCCGTTTATATACAGCATGATGTTTATTATGCCATTTCGCTAACCATGTTATTTGATGACACAAAGCATGATAAGCGTCTCTGACAATTTCTGCGAGTAGGAGGGAGGAAAATCCCCAGGTTGTGAACTGGATACATTTATTTACTAAAACTGTATCAATAGTTAAGCTTTGAGCCAAAATCATCATTTTTCTAGTAGTAGCACTTTTTCTGATATTGTGTATTTTTCCTGATCTATTCTAGCAGAATCAATGCTTCTAGCGATCGCTAATTTGCTCAATTAATCGCTGTTCTAGTAAATCTAATAATTCATCTATATCTTTTCCCAGTTCTTGAAAACAAGTTTCTGGTGATGATTTGGGTGCAAATTGAATTAACTTAATTTCCCCTTTCCCAATTCCAATCATGACTACTTCTGTTTCGGGTTGGTTATTATCAATAATTCCCAAAATTTCTTGGAGACGATTTTCAACTCGCTCATTTAATTTTTCTATTTCGGTTTGCGGACAATAGACAAAATGGGGAGTTGGTTGTAAATCAATCCCAATAGTCCCCTGACGATTACCATTTTCTAACCACAATCCCCAAAAAAGTGCGGCTAGTTCTAACTGATTATTTTTGACAAATCTATCTAACTGTCCGCGCCATTTGTTCTCTGCTGTTTCGGGTTGAGGAATACTAAACATAATCATTAATTGGTAATTTTATTTTTCTATTTTAACCCAGATTGCACCCGCCAGAGGCTTGTGTAAATACCATTTTTCTCTAATAGTTGTTCATGAGTTCCTGCTTCTACTAATTTACCATGTTCCATGACATAAATACAATCAGCGTTGCGAATTGTGGAAAGACGGTGAGCTATGGCTATAGTAGTTCTATTGACGGTAATTCGTTCTAAAGAACGTTGAATAGCGGCTTCAGTTTCATTGTCTACTGCTGAGGTAGCTTCATCTAAAATGAGAATTGGTGGATCTTTTAATACTGCGCGAGCGATCGCAATTCGTTGTCTTTGTCCTCCAGATAATTTTTGTCCCCTTTCCCCTACTATTGTCTCATAACCTTGGGGCAAACTCATAATAAAATCATTAGCCTCTGCGATTTTTGCCGCTATGATTATATCATCATTGGTAGCAGTAAAAGTCCCATAGGCAATATTTTCTCCCACTGTACCATGAAATAAAAATACATCCTGACTCACTAAACCAATAGAGCGGCGTAAATCTTGCAAATTTAACTGTTGTAAATCAATTCCATCTAAAGTAATTTTCCCATTTTGCACTTCATAAAACCGCAGTAATAGTTTAACTAATGTGCTTTTTCCTGAACCTGTTGAACCCACAATGGCAATTGTATGGCCTGCAGGAATTTCTAAAGATAAATTGTGAATAATTGGGTTTCTATTTTGATAAGCAAAACTCACATTTTGAAATTCTAAAGCCCCGCGAATCATATCTATAGGTAAATCAATATTTCCGGGATGAATTGCCATGGGAGTATCTAACAAATCCATAACTCGATTAGTAGAAGCCATCGCCCTTTGATATAAATCAAAAGTATCTCCTAATCTGGTTAATGGCCACAGTAAAAGCTGGACTAAAAACACCAAAGAACTATAAGCACCTACAGCCAATTTACCCTCTACTGCTGCCATACCGCCAAATAATAGCAATATTGTAAAAGCTATTAAAATGAACATCCGAATAATCGGAATATAACCGGCAGATAAAGCGATCGCTTTGGCATTACTTTGACGATAGGCATTACTTTCTGATTCTACACGCGCTGCTTCATAAATTTCTGCCGTAAAACTTTTAATGGTAGTAATTCCACTCAAATTATTAGATAATCTGCTATTGAGTAAACCTACTTTTTCCCGAACCTCAGCATAACGAGGTGCAAGAAATTTCTGAAAAAATACCGAACCAATGAGAATAAATGGCATGGGCAAAATTGCCAGACCAGCCACACTAGGCGCTAAAATAAAAAAAGCACCACCAACGATTATAATAGTAGTAGTTACTTGAATAATATCGTTTGCACCCACATCCAAAAACCGCTCTAATTGGTTAATATCATCACTGAGAATAGACATCAAACCACCAGTGCTACGTTCTTCAAAATAAGCTAATTCTAATTCCTGTAAATGTTTATATGCGTCCAACCGTAAATTATGCTGAATATTCTGTCCCAAATTGCGCCATAGTAATTTATAGGCATATTCAAATAATGACTCCAACACCCAAGTAATCACCGTCAACAAGGATAAAATCAGAAATTGCCCATAAATGTCTTTTACTCCTAATCGGGCAATAATAGAATCCTCTTGCTTAACTACCACATCTACCGCAATACCAATTAATACGGGAGGTGCTAAATCAAAAACTTTATTGAGGATAGAAGCACCAATAGCCAGACGAATTTGTTGAATATACTGATGTCCATATTCAAATAAACGCTGGAGGGGACGAACAGAATGTTTACGCTTTGTTGATAATCGGGGAGATCTAAATGGCATGGCCACATTAATTAATAATTACTTGCAGCTAATAGTACCACATAATTGAGTTGATTTATTATCAATATTGAATCAATAGATACAGTTATCTTCCTTTAGCAATAGAAGAGATAATTTTCAGAAATTAGTAACTTGTAATTTGGCAAACTCCAGTTTTGGGAATTATATTAGAAAATATTGTCGCCCAAATTATTGTTCCCAGCAGCAAACATTAGGGTATAATAACCGTGTCAACAAACCAGATGTGCTAATTTTCAGCAAAGACTACCGATACAGCCAACATTTCCACAAAAGTTTAGGGAATATGTCATATCAATCTTGATTTTGTTCAAAAATGCCAGTAATGTGAGCAAATCTCACCCCCAAAACCAGAACCCGACGTAAAACTAGACAAATCAATATTATGTCTACTCCCAATCATCAGCAACTCTCACTCCCAGAAGCCAAGAAAATACTCAACAAATTTAACTGTCTGGATATTGCCCCCATTCTTAAACCGTCAGAAAAAGTTCCCACCCGTGAGGCACTAATTTTTCTCACCAGTCTTACCGATTATCAAATTTTAGGGATTTGTGCTGATACTGCTGAAGAGGGAATTTTAGCCATGAAAACCTATTCTCGCGCTTTGGGTTATCAAGCACCAACTGATTTACCACAACCAGAAGGACCAGTTTACATCAAATTAAATGGCAAAAATGGCTCGTGTTATCTCGATTCCTATTCTGGTCATCATCGGGGAGTGCTAGTATCTTGTCAGTCCTATCAAGAGGGAGGAGTTAACGAGATGTATGGACATTTACCCCTCGATTTATTTGTCTAGAATTTCGTTTACAATCATCTGTAGGGTGGGCAATGCTCACCCCATTCTTAATCACTAAATTACTAGATAATATGAGCCTTGTTACATTACAATCAGTTAAAAAAGATTTTGGCATTAAAGAACTTTTAAAAGATGCTAATTTTAGTCTTGATACTAATGATAAAGTTGGTTTAATTGGTACTAATGGTTCTGGTAAATCAACTTTATTAAAAATGATCGCCGGCTTAGAATCAATTGATAGTGGGCAAATTTTAGTTAATTCCGGTGCGAAAATTGTTTACTTACCCCAACAGCCAGATATAGACGAAAATCACACAGTTTTAGAACAGGTATTTGCTGACAGTGGTGAACAAATGAATCTGGTCAGAGAGTATGAAGAATTATCTGATAAATTGGCACATTATCCCGATGATAGTCAATTAATGTCTCATCTTTCCAGTGTAATGCAGCGCATGGATGCTACAGGTGCATGGGAAGTAGAAACCAACGCTAAAATCATTTTAACAAAACTAGGAATTGCTGATTTTGATGTGAAAGTTGGTACACTATCAGGAGGATATCGCAAGCGTATTGCTTTAGCCGCAGCCTTAATATCAGAACCTGATTTATTATTAATGGATGAACCGACAAACCATCTTGACGCTCTGTCTGTAGAATGGTTACAAAGTTATTTAAATCGCTATCGTGGCGCACTTTTATTAATTACTCATGATCGTTATTTTTTAGATAGAGTTACTAATAGAATTATCGAAATTGATCGAGGTGATATTTACAATTATACAGGTAATTATTCCTATTATCTAGAAAAGAAAGCCTTAGCTGAAGAGTCGGCTGTTAGCACTCAACGGAAACATCAAGGTATTTTACGACGAGAATTAGAATGGTTAAAAAAAGGTCCAAAAGCTAGAAGTACAAAACAAAAAGCTAGAATTGAACGCGCTCATGCTTTGCGAGATACTGAATTTAAACAACTTAATGGTAAGGTGGATATTTCTACCGTTGGTAGGCGGATTGGTAAGAAGGTTATTGAACTCAAAGATGTTAGTAAAGGCTACAATGGTAGAACTCTAATTAAAGATTTTACATATCAATTTAGTCCAGAAGATCGGATTGGCATTATTGGTGGTAATGGTGCAGGAAAATCTACTTTAATGGATATTATGACTGCCAAAATTAAACCAGATTTTGGTAGTGTGGAAATTGGGACTACAATTCATATTGGTTATTTTAACCAACATTCAGAAGAATTATTGACGGCGGTAGATGATAATCAACGAGTGATTGATTATATTAAAGAAGAAGGGGAATTTATTGAAATATCCGACGGGACGAAAATCACCGCTTCCCAAATGTTAGAGAGATTTTTGTTTCCGGGAAATCAACAATATGCACCCATTCATAAACTTTCTGGAGGAGAAAAACGCCGTTTATTTTTATTACGTATTCTCATTAGTGCTCCCAATGTCTTGATTTTAGATGAACCGACTAATGATTTAGATGTCCAAACATTAGCAGTATTAGAAGACTATTTAGAAGATTTTAATGGTTGTGTGATTGTAGTTTCTCATGATCGTTACTTTTTAGATCGGACGGTAGATAGAATTTTTGCTTTAGAAGAAGGTGGAGGTTTACGTCAATATCCGGGTAATTATTCCATTTATTTAGATTATAAAAAAGCTGAGGAAGCAGAAAAACAAGAAACACAAAAACCTGTAATTGTCGAAGAAAAGGTTGTCTCTCCTGTTACAGAGACTAAAAAACGCCGCAGATTATCCAATTGGGAAAGACGGGAATTTGCAGAATTAGAAGGAAAAATTGCCAAATTAGAAGCTGATAAAACAGCATTAGAAAAGAAGTTAGCAACTGTAGCTGGAAATTATAGCGAAGTGCAAAAACTTTATGAACAGGTGGAAACTCTCAAGAAAAATATTGATTTGTCCACAGAACGTTGGTTAGAATTAGCGGAAATGGATTCTTAAGTTGCAATTAAATTAATCGTCTTGTTGAAATCTTCAAATATACGTAGGGTGGGTTAGCAAAAGCGTAACCCACCATCTGATTAGGTAGTTATGTAAAATAAATTGCATATCTCATATAATTTATGCTCATAAGAGCTAATATATAGCTCCAATTTATTTAATAATGTAGGGATCTATTTATATTTAAGTTAATAGGCAAAAGTGACATAATTGCTGCAATTATGTCACTTTTTTTAGCTATTTACAGTCCGTAATTGTCTATTTTTTAGTGATATTCTCAACCTAAAAGGGCAAATTTACGGATATTTGTGCGGAAAATGCTGTTATCATCAAGCTATTGAAGGTG
>Ga0208596_1000689_pt1 | contig 10158 bp, 10 predicted proteins | sample LakMenEpi12Jul11_FD_150686 | JGI IMG/M metagenome (GOLD analysis project Ga0208596, IMG submission 150686) | Freshwater microbial communities from Lake Mendota, WI - 12JUL2011 deep hole epilimnion (SPAdes) | ecosystem: Environmental > Aquatic > Freshwater > Lake > Epilimnion/Euphotic zone ...
CGCTCGACCGGTGTGCAGCTCGTGCACCGTCGGCACCTCACCCGCAAGCTGCATGCGATCGCGCAGGCCGGCGTCGAGTTCTATTCGAGCGACATCGGCGACAGCCCCATCGCACGCAGCGACACCGAGTTCGAGCTGTCGCTGGCCCTCGTCTGGCGGTTCTGATCGGGCGACGATCCCGGTGCCCCAGCGCTCAGCCATCGAGCGGCTCGCTGCGTGCGTCGGGGAAGCGGATCTCGACGCGGGTGCCGACGCCCGGGCTGCTCTCGATGGTCACCGGCCAACCGAAGCGGTCCGACAGCCGCCGCACGATGGTGAGCCCGACGCCGTGTCCGCCGCGCCGTGCGGTCTCGCCGCGGACGAACGGTTGGTACATCGCATCGAGCTGCTCCGGGGCCATGCCGACACCGGTGTCGCGGATGACGACCGAGGCCTCTCCGACCTCCACCGTCACCTCCCCGGCATCCGTGTAGGAGAACGCGTTGCGCAGCAGGTTGCCGAGCAGCACCGGCAGCACCTTCTCAGGCGCATCGACGGACAGACGGTGCGTGGCGGTGAGCCGCGACTCGATGGGGCGACCGGCGGCGAGCAGACGCGCCCGGTCGAGTTCGTCGGCGAGCACATCGTTGATGCAGGTGTCCTCGACGGGCAGACCGGTCTGCGACTCCCGGGCGAGCAGCAGGAAGGCGCTGGTGAGCTCCTCCATGTCGCGCGATGCACGCGAGATGCGCGCCACGGACCGGCGGCTCGCCTCGCTGAGTCCGGTGTCGGTCTCGAGCATGCCGGCAGCCAATTGGATCACCGTGAGCGGGCTGCGCAGTTCGTGGCTGGCATCGCGGGTGAAGTCGCGTTCGCGTGCGACGAATTCATTGAGACGCTGGGCGTAGCGGTTGAGCGCTTCGGCGAGCTCGCGCACCTCGTCGTCGGCGTCCTTCGGCAGTTGGGCGGGGTCGAGTTGCGCGGGATCCGGCGACGCGGGGTCGAGCCCGCGCACCGCCCGTGCCAGCGCGATGATGGGCGAGAACGCGCGGCGGGAGGCGCGGAATGCAAGCCAGGTCGTCAGGTACAACACCAGCAGCACCATCGCGAGCGGCAGCAGGCCGAACATGGTGGCGAGCTTGCCGACGCCGCTGCGGTCGAACATCAGGTACAGCCGTTTACCGCCCCGGTCCGACACGAGGACCACGGTATCGACGCCGTCGACCACGCGGTCGTGATAGCCGGGGGGCAGGCCCGCGATCGACGCTGGCGCGGAGCCGAGGTGGCCGGTGAGGTTCACGGTCGCCGGCAGCGGGAACGCCGGGTCGCGCTCGTGCTGCTCCCAGAAATGTGCGCTCTCTTCGCTTAAGGCCTGACGGATCAGCACGCCCTCGAGCAGCAGGCTGGCGAGGAACACGCCGACCACGGCTGCCGCGCCGATGAACACGGCCTGCAGCAGGAAAGCGCGACCGAGCCGCGCACGCACTCCGCTAGCGGCCATCGTCGTCCGACAGCCGGTATCCGGCACCGGCGATGGTGTGCAGCAGCGCGTGTTCGAAGGGCTTATCGATCGCCTTGCGCAGCGAGTAAAGATGGCTGCGCAGCGTGTCGCTGTCCGGCAGCAGGTCGCCCCAGACCTCGCGCTCGAGCTGTTGTCGCGTGACGACGCGTGGCGAAGCGCGCATCAGCACCGTGAGCAGCTTGAGTCCGATCGGCGTGAGCGTGAGCGTCTGGCCACCGCGCGCGACCCGCAGCGTGCCGGTGTCGAGCGTCAGATCGCCGACGGTGTAGATCTCGCGGGCGACCGCTCGACGATGACGGCGGAGGAGGGTGCTGATGCGCGCCTCAAGCTCGCGGACCTCGAAGGGCTTGACGAGGTAGTCGTCCGCGCCGGCGCTGAGGCCGGTGATCTTGTCGTCGAGGGTGTCGCGGGCCGTGAGCATGAGGAGCGGCGTGTCGATGCGGGCTTCTTCGCGCAGCTTACGGCAGACCGAGAGCCCGTCGAGCCCCGGCATCATGATGTCGAGCACGATGACATCGTAGGGGTTCGTCACCGCGAGATGCAGCCCCGTGATGCCGTCGGCCGCGTAGTCGACCGCGAACCCCCGGTGCTCGAGGTACTCGATGATCGCGCCCGCGATGTCGCGGTGGTCGTCGACCAGCAATATGTTGGGTTGTCGCGGCTCGTCTGTCATGCATCGTCGGTCCGTGCCGCCAGTGTACCGCGGGCGCTCAGCGACCGGATGCGACGCCGCCGGTCCGGGGCGGCTGTGCCGCCGTCGCGCGGTCCAATTCGCCGATGTTGCGCCGGTAGCGCAGTGTCCGTCCGCCCTCCATCTTGCTGTCGAGCGCGACCCACTCGTCGCTGTCTGGGGTGTACGCAAGGGTGATGTCGATCCCCTTACCTTTGATCGCGTAGCGTGCGACGGACAAGTCGCGGCTACCGATACGCTGGGTGCCTGCGCCGAGCGGCGCGATCCGGACCGGTACATGCTCACCGGTCTGCGAGTTGAGCAGGGTCTGGCTGCGCAGCAGGATACCCTTGTCCCAGTACGCGAAAGTCGCCACACAATCGCCGAGGGCGCGCTCGCCGTCCTTCGTCGCAACGACGAACGCGTTGCCCTGCGCGCGGCCGCTGACGGCAGACTTTTTCCCGTTGGAGTCGGTGAAGGCGTCGATGGAGCGCAGACAGCCGCCGCGCCAGACTTCGGTGTTGCGGTGGTCGTACGAGAACGCCGTGATCCGCAGCACCTTGACCTCGAACCGCGCCTGCGTCTCGATGCGTAGGGCTTCGCCCGCTGGCGTCAACGAGAACCTTTGGTAGCCGATCGCGCGGTCGTCCAAGAACACATCGAAGCTCAGCTTGCGGGCGCTGTCGGCGCCGGTGGCCTGCAGCGGGGTCGCGAGCGTTGCGATCAGCGAGGCTGCGACGACGGACAGCGTGTTGACGGTTCTCTGGGTCAGAGATCTCATGTTCAGTACTCCCATGGAGGTCGAGTCGAGTCAGGTGTCCCGAGGGGGGGCGGGGAAGAAGGCGTTCGTACGGCGGATGTAGGCCTGATAGTCGGGGCGGCGCTCACCGATGTCCTTTTCTAGCAGCGCCACACCCGACACTTTCAGCAACATGAAGGACATCAGCAGCGGGCCGATGACACTCCACCACCCGCCGGCGGACAGTGCGATGAGGAAGAATCCCCACCACACGCAGAAGTCGCCGAAGTAGTTCGGATGCCGGGTATAGCGCCACAGTCCGCTGTCCAGAACCTTGCCACGATTGGCCGGATCGCGCTTGAAGCGCGCGAGCTGCCAGTCGCCGCCCGCCTCGAACACCATCCCGACCAGCCACAGCGTAGCACCCGCCGCATCCAGCCAGCCGAGCGGGGCTGAGGAGTCGATGGCGGCCAGCAGCGGAAGTGAGATCACCCACGCGAGCGCGGCCTGCAGACCGAAGACGAGGTAGAGGCTCTTGAAGGCGAAGCCTGGGTCGTTCCGTTCCCGGATCTTCTGGTAGCGGAAGTCTTCGCCGTGTCCGTGATTGCGCCAGGTGATGTACGCGGCGAGCCGGATCGCCCACAGGGCCACCAGCGTGGTCATCAGCCACGCGCGCGGACCCGGCTCGGCTTGGCCGGTCAGATAGACTGTCGCCGCCAACAGGAACATCAGCGACCACAGGCTGTCGACGATGCTCACGTTGCGCAGCGGCAGACTCAGTAGCCAACCGGCGGCCGCGAACAGGGCGAGTGCGGCGAGGCCCTGAAACCAGAGGATGGGTTCAAACATGGCTGCGCGCCTCTTGGGTGACGGGCGAAGGTGCGGGAGAGGTGCCGTCAAGTTGTGTCGCGAGGTGGCTCAGGAACGGTAGCAGCACGGCCCAGCCGAGCGCCTGCACCCCGAGAGCGAGCGCTGGATCGGCCATCTCGAGGCCTCCCAGCCGGCCGCCTGCGAGGTAGGAGACCGGACCGCCGATCCCGCCGACCAGCGCCGCCAGCCAGAGCCGACCCTTCAGGAACCCCATGGACAGGTTGAGCGAGGTGGCGAACACCGCCCAAAGCGCGACCATCCAGTAGGGCGCGAGGCTGGGAACGATGATGCCGCTCGGGTAGGTGAACAGGCCGATGGCGATCAAGGCGCTGTCCCAGACCAGTCCGATCACGGAGGCCGTGGCGATCATCAGCGCCTCCGGGGCGGCCCGCTTGACGAGCGCTAGGTGCAGCACGATCACCGCCGCGGCGACCAACGTACCGGCGAGGGCCCGGTCGTTGGCGCCGCCCAAGACACAGGCAGACCATGCGACCTGGCAGCCGATGAAGTTGAGGGCGATCTTCGGGTCGACATTCATTTTCATTGGGGGGATCCTGCAGGGTCTGCTGTGAAGCGGATGTGAAGACGCCGTCAGAAGCGCCAGCCGAAGGACACGGTGACGGCGAGCGGCTCGTAGTCGGCCTTGATCCGACCGACCGCGCCGCCTTCCTCGCCGTCCAGCTCCACGCCTGAGACCAGCAGGTAGCGGACGCCGGCATCGACGAACGCGCGCTCGCCGAAGGTGTACCGCGCACCGATGAGCGCTTGCACGCCCGCGCCCGACCCGCTGAAGGACTTCTCGACGCCGCCGGTCTCGAAGTCGACATCGACCTCGGTCGCGTAGACGGCACCGAGTCCGGCGTAGGTCTTCGCGCTCGGTGAGCCGAGCAGGTCGAAGTCGCGCAGCGCGTTCACGGCCACCGTCGTCGACGCATAGTTGCCATCGCCCGCCGTGCCGGTCACGAGCGTGAAGTTCGGGTGATCGACCGACTGGTACATGAATTCGGCTTCGACGCGCCAGGCATCGCCCACATAGCGGCCGATCGCGGCGCCGGTCAGGATGCCGTTGTCGAGGGGCAGCGTGCGCGAGGTCACGCCGGCGACGCCGGGGCGCGTGTAATCCAACTGTTGGTCGGATTGGGTCACGAAGCCGGCGGTGCCGGTGGCGTACCACTTGCGGTCCTCGGACGCACGGGCGGCATCGGCCCCGACCAGCGCGATCAGCACCAGTCCTGCGCGCGCCAGCAGTCTTTCTGTTTGGATCTTGGTCATGGAATCACTCCTTGTTGGATGACGGAATCGACGCGATGGATGCTGAAGGCTCCGCCGTGAAGCGGACGTGAAGCCGCCGTCAAGGGTCGGACAACGCGCGGATGATGCGGGGTAGGGCCGGTGGTCCTGCGTTCCGACCCGCTGTTACACTCACACCCATGGGATCGCGCCGCGCTTCGTTGACCGCCGCCGTCTTCCTGATGGCGACCTCGGCCATCGGTCCTGGCTTCATCACCCAGACCGCGACCTTCACCAGCACGCTCGGCGCAGCGTTCGCCTTCGGTATCTTGGCGTCCATCCTCATCGACTTCGTCGTGCAGCTGAACATCTGGCGCGTGGTGACGCTCACCCGCATGCGCGCGTCGGATCTCGCCAATGCGGCGCTCCCCGGCAGCGGCTATCTGCTCACGGTCCTGGTCGTCATCGGCGGCCTGTTCTTCAATATCGGCAATATCGGCGGGACGGGTCTTGGTCTCAACGCGCTCGCAGGCCTCGACCCCAAGTGGGGCGGGTTTCTGAGCGCGCTGTTCGCCCTCGGTCTTTTCCTGTCGCGTCGCGCGGGCGTCGCTTTCGACCGCTTGGTCATCGTCGCGGGCGTGGTGATGATCGCGTTGACGGTGTATGTCGCGTTCGTCTCGTCGCCGCCGGTCGGCGAGGCGCTGCGCCAGACCGTGTTCCCCGACCAGGTCGACTTCGCGACCATCACCACCATCGTCGGCGGTACGGTCGGCGGCTACATCACCTACGCGGGCGCGCATCGTCTGCTCGACAAAGGCCTGACCGGGCCCGAGAACCTCGATGCGGTCAGTCGCGCAGCGCTCACGGGCATCGCCGTGACCGGCGTCATGCGCTTCGTTCTTTTTTTGGCGGTGCTCGGCGTGGTGGCTTCCGGCACACAGATCGACCTGTCAGGCGGCAGCGCCAACCCCGCCGCGCAGGCTTTCGAGGCGGCGGCGGGCACCATGGGTCTGCGGCTCTTCGGCGCGATCCTGTGGGTCGCCGCGCTCACCAGCGTCATCGGCGCCGCCTATACCTCGGTCTCGTTCCTGACGGTGTTCAAGGCGGACATGAGTGAACGCACCCGCGACATCGCCACGGTCGCCTTCATCGGCATCTCGCTCGTGCTGTATCTCGTCATCACCACGCCGCCTGCGAAGATGCTGGTGTTCGTCGGCGGTCTGAACGGCTTGATCTTGCCGATCGGGTTCTCCATCGTCCTGTACGCCGCCTGGGCGCGTTCGGACCTGATGGGCGGCCACCGCTATCCGCGCTGGCTGCTAGGCCTCGGTGTCGGCGTCTGTGCGTTGACTTGGTACATGGGGTACAAGTCGATCGGCCCGATCTTCGCGCTGTTGGGGGGATGACCATGGAATCGATCGATCTCAACAGCGATCTCGGCGAGAGCTACGGCGCGTGGCGCATGGGCGATGACGCGGCCATGATCGAGCTCGTCACGAGCGCCAATGTCGCCTGCGGTTTCCATGCCGGCGACCCGGCCGGCATCCTGCACACCGTGAAGGTGGCGGTCGGGCGCGGCGTCGCCATCGGCGCGCATGTCTCGTATCCCGACCGTGCCGGCTTCGGGCGGCGCGATATGGACATCGCGCCCGCTGATCTCACCGCCGATGTGATCTACCAGATCGGTGCGCTCTCAGGGGCCGCCGCCGCCGCAGGTGCGCGGGTGCGGTATGTGAAACCGCACGGCGCGCTCTACAACCGCATCGCCGTTGATGCCATGCAGGGCGCTGCTGTGATCGAGGCGATCAAGGCCGTCGATCCTTCGCTCGTGCTGATGGGCCTCGCGGGTGCGCCCATCCTCGACCAAGCGCGCGCAGCGGGGCTCGCCGTCGTCGCAGAGGCGTACGCGGACCGCGCTTACACGCCGACAGGGCATCTGGTGCCGCGTCGCGAGGCCGGTGCCGTGCTGCACGATCCGGTGGTGATCGCCGCACGCATGGTCCGGCTTACGACCGAGGGTGTCATCGAGGCGATCGACGGCAGTCTCATCCGCATCGACGCGCAGTCCCTCTGCGTGCACGGCGACAGCCCGGGTGCCGTCGCGATCGCCCGAGAGGTCCGAAGTCGGCTCGAGGCCGAGGGTCTCAGGGTGAAGTCATTCCTTCCGTGACGATGCGCATCCTGCCCGTCAACCGCTCGACGGTGCTCGTCGAGCTGCGGGATCTCGACGAAGTCCTCGCGCTCCATGCCAGCCTGACATCGCAGCCGCTCGACGGCATCGAGGAGTTGCTGCCCGCGGCCCGCACGCTGATGCTCCGCTTCGACCCGGACCGGCTTTCGACCAAGGCGCTTGCGGAAGCGCTGGTGCAGCGCGATCTGACGGTGCAGCAGGGGGCATCCCGCGCTCCGCGGGGATCGTTGGTGGAGATCCCGATGCGCTACGACGGCGAGGATCTCGCTGAGGTGGCGCAGCTGGTGGGTCTCGAGGTCGACGACATCATCCGTCGCCATCAGCAGAGCGAGTTCACGGTCGCGTTCTGCGGCTTCGCCCCCGGTTTCGCCTATCTCGTTGGTGGCGATCCGGCGCTGCAGGTGCCACGCCGGTCGACGCCGCGCCCGCAGGTGCCCGCGGGGTCAGTCGCGCTCGGAGGCGTCTACTGCGGCGTGTATCCGCAGGCCACGCCGGGTGGTTGGCGGATCATCGGCGCGACCTCCCTAAAGATGTGGGATGTCGATCGTGATCCACCGGCGTTGCTGACACCGGGTATGCGGGTGCGTTTTCGGGAGGTCGCCGTCGGTGTTGGTGTCGCGGCGGCCATCGGTCCGTCGACGAAAGGTCAGCCTGTGCCTGAGACGCGCAGATCGTCCTGCCATCTCGAGGTGACGGCGGCGTTGCTGCCCGCCTTGCTGCAGGACCTGGGTCGCCCCGGCCACGCTCACCTCGGCGTCGCGCCCTCCGGTGCTGCGGATCGCCATGCGCTGCGGGCCGCCAACCGCGCGGTCCGCAATCCGCCCGGACTTGCCTGTCTCGAGATCACGCTCGGCAGCACTGCGTTCCAGTGTTCCGGCGCGATGGTGGTCGCGCTCGCCGGAGCGCCGACGCCGATCAGCGTGCAGCGCGCCTCAGGGGAGATCTTTGAAGCGGCGCTCGGTCGACCGATTGAGCTCGGCACCGGCGACCGCGTGAAGCTCGGCTACCCCGCCCGGGGCTTGCGCACCTATCTCGCGGTGCGCGGCGGGTTCGAAGTACAAGGGACACTCGGTAGCGCGTCGCGCGACACCTTGGCGGCGCTCGGGCCGGCGCCGATCGTGAGGGGCGATAGCCTCGCCGTAAAGACGCTCTCGCAGGGTGATGCCGATCCGCTGGCGAAGGACGGGACCGCCGATCAAGAGGCCATACAGTCGCTGCCGGCCTCCGGCGAGACGGTCGAGCTCGATGTGACCCTCGGACCGCGGGCGGAGGGGTTCACGGACGAGGCCATCACCGATCTCTGTGGGCAGGACTGGAAGGTCACACCGCAGTCGAGCCGCGTCGGGCTGCGGCTCCAGGGTGCTCGGTCGCTCACGCGGCGGGATGCGGCGGAACTACAGAGCGAGGGGCTGGTCCGAGGTGCGATCCAGGTGCCGCACGATGGCCAGCCGGTGTTGCTGCTCGCGGATCATCCCCTGACGGGGGGATATCCCGTCATCGCCGTGGTGGCCGAGCACCACCTCGATCTCGCCGGACAGATACCGCCCGGAGCGAAGGTCCGCTTCCAGACCTGACACAGCGCGGGCGTCGATCGTACGACAGCACGCGGTCAGGGCAACCTATAATCTCCGTCGGGCCACAGAAAGATCGATGCGGAGGAGTTTGCCCACATGACCCTACTGATGTTCATCGCTGGGCTCGTGGCCTTGATCGTGGGCGCGGAATTTTTGGTCCGGGGTGCTTCAAAGCTCGCATTGTCCTTCGGTATCTCGCCGCTGGTGGTGGGTCTCACCATCGTCGCCTTCGGCACGAGCGCGCCCGAGGTCGCGGTGTCGGTAGGCGCTGTGATGGACGGCCGTACGGACATCGCGCTCGGAGCGGGCTCCTAGTCCTCCATCGGCACCACGCGCCCGCCCTTCATCACGAACTGCACGGTCTTGAGGCCCGTGATGTCCTTGAGCGGGTCGCCGGGCACCGCGATGAGATCCGCCGCCATGCCCGGCCGCAGCGCGCCGACATCCTTCGCGACGCCGAGCAGCTCCGCGGCGTTCGTGGTCGCGGCGACGATCGCCGTCGCGGGCGTCATGCCGTGCTTCACCATCAATTCGAATTCGTCGGCGTTGCGACCGTGTTTCGAGACGCCGGCATCGGTGCCGAAGGCGATCTTGACGCCCGCGGGCACCGACTTCTCCAATGCCTTGCCGGTGACTTCGAGCCGCCACATCACTTTCTCCAGCACTGCGGGCGGATAGGCGTTCGGGTCCTTGGCGAGGCGCTCACGGTAGCCGTTCACGGTCGAGAGCGTCGGCACATAGAACGCGCCGCCCTGCTTGAAGAGCCGCAGCGTCTCGTCGTTCGGCATGGTGCCGTGCTCGATGGAATCCGCGCCGGCGGCGAGCGCGACGTTGATGCCCTCGGTGCCGTGCGCGTGCACCGCGACCTTCTTGCCGTGCAGGTGCGCGGTCTCGACCACCGCCTTCGCCTCGTCCGCGAACATCTGCTGGCCGAGGCCGGCGCCGATACGGCTGTTGACGCCGCCCGTGGTCGCGATCTTGATGACGTCCACGCCCCGGCGCACCTGCCGGCGCACCGCCTCACGGCAGCTGTCCGCGCCGTTGCAGAGGTTGTCCTGCGTGATCCCGGGGTGCAGGTTCTCCGCCACGCTCAAGGTGCCGTCCATGTGGCCCGAGGTGACCGAGATCGAGCGGCCGGCATCGATGATGCGCGGGCCCATCACCCAGCCGTTGTCGACCGCATCGCGCAGCGCGAGCGTCGCGCCGCTGCCATCGCCCAGGTTGCGCACCGTGGTGAAGCCCGCGCGCAGGGTCTTCATGCCGTTCCACTGCGCCCGCAGGGCATCGAGTCCCGGGCTCGAGCTCACCGACTCGATGAGCGCGGCTTGGCCGCCGGCGTCGGAGTCGAGGTGCACATGGCTGTCGATGAGGCCGGGCAGCACG
>Ga0208596_1000690_pt1 | contig 10151 bp, 10 predicted proteins | sample LakMenEpi12Jul11_FD_150686 | JGI IMG/M metagenome (GOLD analysis project Ga0208596, IMG submission 150686) | Freshwater microbial communities from Lake Mendota, WI - 12JUL2011 deep hole epilimnion (SPAdes) | ecosystem: Environmental > Aquatic > Freshwater > Lake > Epilimnion/Euphotic zone ...
AAGTATGATACTCTTGAAATTTCAGTTTCAGTAATGCTTGAATTTCTTGGGAATATGCTTTGGTTTCTAAGTCATTTAGTCTAGTTTCCAAAGATTGAATTTGATTAGGTAAGTTGATGATTCTTTTGACTTTTTGTATGATGTGATTTAGCATGACGATTAGTAGATAGTAGTTTAGTATTTGGGGAGTTTATAGTCCCAATAGTCTTTTTTCATTACCCATTCTAGCAATTGGGGATTTTGTCTAATAGCGGTTCGATGAAAATTTACCCCATTAATAAAACTTTGGTGAAGTTTTGTTTTCAAGACTTTTTCCTCTGTATTAGTGTTATCTGTATTTCGTATTAATTGTTTAATGGCTCTAAAAGGAGTTTTGAGCAATTCTTTAACAGATTGCATATAATTAGTTTTAGGTAGACTTTCTAGGTTTCTGATTTCCGTATAAGAATTACATACACCTTGATAAAAGTAACGCTGTTCAAAATATTTATAGGTCATTCTACTTTCAGGAACTTGATGCCAGACAAGGGCTTGGGGCTGATAAATGGCTTTATAAGCTGTTTCATTAGCTTTGATTGTTAAACCTGTTTCGCCATCACCTTGAAAGTGTTGTAGGTGTTTAGCAATACAATCTGGATGAAAACCGCCTAAATCAAATAGTGCTTGGCGGCGAATGGAAAAATTAAGCCCCCAAACGTAGTTAGCATCAATTTCCTGTACGTTATCCCCAAAATCAAGCAAACTTAGTTCACCACATAATTTTCCAAAGGGATGCTCTACCCAAAACCATTTTAACCATTCGGGCGGCTCGGTTTCATATTTTGGCAGGTTGCGTCCTCCTACTAATTGAACTGATGGATCTTGAAAGCTCTCACTAATTGCGTTTAACCAGCCCGGGTCAGCCTCTATATCATCGTCAACAAAGATACAGATTTCGCCTTTGGCTTCTAATACCCCACGATGCCTACCTGATAAAAGCCCTGGTTCGGGTTCGCAGATATAACGTATTTTATGGGAAGGGAATGCATTTATAGCAGTTTCTGTAATATCTTTAGTGTTGTCGGTGGAGCCGTTATCGACTACGAAAATTTCAAAGTTGTCAGGTGAGAACTTTTGCAAACAAAAAGATTTGATTGCTAACTCCAGCAAACTAGCACGATTTAATGTAGGAATGATGATTGAAAAATTACTCATTTTTTATCTTAATCGATCTAATTATTATGAAAATTCTAATAAAATTATTCAATTATTGGTCTATATTCACATAGATTTTCTTGTATCAATAAACTCTTAGGGTTGCAGCACACAATTGTTTTTCCAAATTTTTGAGCATTTTCATTTAAAAATTTCCATTGCGACTGAATCCCTAACTGTCCCTCTCTTATCATAGCTGTGGCATGAAAATTTTGTTTATTTTGAATTTCTTCAAATCGATGTATATCCCATAAATCAGAACGTTTATCAATTTCATCTTGATAAAAGCTTTCTCTCGAATTCAGGTCTATTCCTAATAATTTGATTGTATTTCCTAATGATAAAAGTGATAATAAGTTAATTAATACAGTTAAACTACCACGATAAAAAAATAAATTCTCATCTAAGGATTTCCCCCATTCCAATGGAGCATTGAAATCATGCATTCGTTTAAAATAAATAACATTTTTAATTTCAATAAAAGGATCAAATAAATCTTTATGCTTTAAATATTCAGAAATCATTTTTCCATAAGCACGAAAATTTTTGAGCCCCTTTTTATTGAACGCCAGCCTATAACTATCATCAAGCAAATAATAGGTTTCTTTTTCAGATTTTTTGATAATTTTATAAGTTTCTTGGAAGACTTTAAAACATGGATAAGACAATGCATGATCTGCCAAAAAAAAATGAGTTGGAAATATTCCAATTTTATCCCAAAACAAAAAGTATTTATTCATTCCAATCGTGGTTTGTGTGGATAAAAATTCTTTTTCTTGTTGTGTTAGATTTAGGAGAGAAGCTCCACTGCCTAAGACATACACTACTGAATTATTATTCATTGAGCATCCTTAAATTAAAAGTAAATAATGAAGTTGATTTTAAATTAAACCTTGAAGTTTATTTAATGCAATCCAAAAACCCTCACCTTCATTTTTATGACCCTGCCATATTTCAGGAATAAAAGAAGCTTGAGGAGCATACCTTTCAATATCTTCAGCTAAGGCATAAAAGTCAATTTCACCTTCACCGATTTGTAAACCTTCCCCATCAACACCTTTAGCATCAGCAATGTGTAAATGAGCAGTGTAAGGTCCAATTTGTTGAAGAAATTCTTTGAATGATATTTTGTGATAAGTACAAGCTAGTTTGGAATGAGAGATATCTAAGCAGACACGATAGTTATGTTGATGACAAAAATCAGCAATGTCTTTCGGATCTACAAAAAGATTATGATTTCGTTGTCCCCCAAAATGCCAAGGAAAAGGGGGCATGGTTTGAGGAATGATTTCGACTCCATCTGTATCTAATTGAGATAAACTATCATAAAGTGTTTTGTATAGTTGCTGGCGAACTGACAAAGATAATAAAGTATCATTTGTAAATCCACCAACATTGGTGACAATGCAGGGGCTGCTCGCTCGTTTGAAAAACGGTTTTAATTGTCGAGTAATATTAATAACGCGTTGTAATTCTCTGATTGATTGCTGACGGTAATCTTCGTCTTGGGAGGATAGATCCAAGACGTGATCACCTGCAAATAACTCTGGAGCGTGTACAATTACATCTAAATCATAGACCTGATCAATATACTTATGAATATCAACTTCTAAATCTTTATAGCTCAGATGAAATTCTAGTAAATCAGGATTCGATTGTGATAACAGGGTTTTAAAGTCATGGTAGCGAACTGGAACCCCCCAGGGTCGTTTGAAACGATAATCTCTTGCTTTGACCAGTTCCACTTCTAAGTCGCTAGGGTAGAAAAAATCACCTGCTTTGAGCGATCGCCTGGAACGTTTACCAATTAACTCTGTCTTCCGATTGGGTTGTAAACCTTTTCCGGGACTTTTTACATCAATCATGGCCTCAGTAATGATTTGTCCTACCTCTAAATCGCAGTTAATCACCAAACTCTTAGCCAAGTTTTCTCGGTTCATTAATTCCCCTTGACTGAGGTTTCGTTCTCCATTTGTACCCAGTGATTGTTCTACTTGGCGAATTCCTTCAATCATCAGCCGAAATTCATCTGGTAATAAACTCACTTTGTGATCATTACCTTCCATTGTCTTGTCTAAGGTGAAGTGTTTTTCTATCACCTTAGCACCCTTGGCGACGGCAGCGATCGCTACATGAATACCCCGCTCATGGCCGGAATAACCAACGGGACAATTACCAATTTCTTTCAGACGGTCTATATAGTTTAGATTGACATCTTTAAAGGGGGCTGGATAGGTTGAATTACAGTGCAGCAAAACATACATCGCACCTAACCGATTTAGTAATGCTACTGCGTCAATTATCTCAGCTTCAGCCGACATCCCCGTTGAACAAATTAATGGCTTACCCGTTTTTGCTAAATCCGTGAGTAAATCATAGTTAGTCAAATCAGCCGAGGCCACTTTATAAGCCTGTATTCCATACTGTTCTAGTAGAGATAAACTCTCAATATCCCAGGGTGTACAAAGGGGTAAAATTCCCTGTGTTTGACAGTAATCAAAGGCCGTAAACATTTCATCGGTTGTTAATTGGAAACGAGTCAGCAAATCTAGAGTGTATTGTGACCCTAAATCTTCACTAGCATCATTAGCATTCCCAGCATTCCGATATAGGGATTTGAGATCGCGCATTTGGAACTTTGCACAGTCTGCACCTACCGCTACAGCTTGATCAATTAACTGTTTAGCAAGTTCCAAGTTACCATTGTGGTTATTGCCAATTTCCGCAATGACAAAAGTAGGAGATTGGGCATCAATGATAAAATCTCCGATCCGAATACCTGCTGATTTCCGACAAGCAACTGCAACTAAATGACGGTTATTGTCTAAAAGGGGAATGAATTCAACTTCATTAGAAAAGTAAGATTGAATCTTTACTGGATCATCATTGTAATTAGCAAATTTAAAGTTTTTGTTAGAGATTTTTGAGACAGGTTGATTCAGATTAATAGATTCTTGTTGCACTAACCAACGGCGAAAGTCTCCGTCTGTGAGGACTCCTTCTAAAACACCTGCTTCTGTGACAGAGAAAATAATACGGTTTTTATTGTCGCTGATTTTTTTCAGGGCATTTAATATATCGTCTTCAGCGAAAACAATATACTTTAATAAATTCTTGTCAATGATCATAATTATTAAGGTTTATGTGTGTGATTCATTAAAAACTCTATATACTCAAAATCATCCAAAGAATCAATTTCCCAACTTTGGGATTCATCCATCACAAACAGAGAGATTTTACCACCCAATCGGTTATTTAATTCTTTTAAAACCCAGGGTTTAAAGATATAAATTGAACCATTTTCCATATATTGGGGGTTTAAATCTTGGCGACGGGGACGGTGGTGATAGTCATAGTTGATAGACTGGGCAACATCATCTACTTGATGCCAAAGAAAGCGATGGGTTGGGGAAACTGAGAGGAGAGAATCAGCGTTTTCCGCTCTCATTTGCTCAATAGCGCGATCTATATCTAGCCCAGTTCGTAAAGGGGATGTACATTGCAAGAATACAATAAGTTCTGGGTTAATCCCCTCTTTTTCAATTTCTGTTAAGGCATGAACAAGAGCCGATTCTGAAGAAGCAGTACCGTTGGCCAGTTCAGGGGGTCGGTGAATAATACTTGCACCATAGTCTGTTGAAACTTGGGCAATTTCGGCATCATCTGTGGTAACGTAAATGAGATCAACTAGATGGGCTTCTTTCGCATCTAGGATAGAATGGGCGATTAAAGGTTTATTAGCTAGAGGACGAATGTTTTTGTAAGGGACTCCTTTTGAGCCTCCTCTTGCTGGAATAATTGCTACTATTTCCAACATAAGACTACCCAAATTAATATGGTCATAAGTCAGTGAAATACTCTTCTGCTAATAGAATGTCTTGTGCTAACAGCATCTTCTGTCAATACACTTCTTAGAAGAACAAAGCCATCTTCTTGAAGGTTTGTTTTAAAATTATTGTCGGTTATCATAAGCTAATTATTTCAACGACCTTCCTAGCGTCTTGAGAAAGTTTGCTAACCACTGTTTTAATTTTAGTTCTTTTTTCTTCTCCTTCCTCAAGAATTACTTTAGCCTTTTCGAGAATTTTACTACACTCATCAGAAGACGGATAAGCAGAAAATTCCTCTACACTCTCATATTCAAGAATTTCTTGTAAGGCTGTATTTTTATGAGAATTAGAACCCAAAAAGATACAAGGAGTACCGCCCAGAGATGCCATTATTGATGGATGATAGCGTCCAGATACAAATAGCTTGGAATTAGCTAAAACTGTTGCTGCTAACAATATTGGAGTCTCCACAGGCACTATTGGTGTGATTGTACGGGTTGATACTTCATGCAAGAAGTTATCCCCTATACATCCCTGTACTATAATTATATTTATACCAAGATTTTTCAATCTGTTTACTAGTTCAATATATCTAAGTACTGCTTGTTTTGGATCGTTCGCAGCGAAAGAGCTTCCTCCTACACAAATGTAGGGCGTTGATAAATCTACTTGTCTAAAATATTCTTCTTTTTCAGGAAACGGAATTAAAAAATCACCATTACTGATCGAAATTTTCTCCAAATCATAAAAATAATGTAGCCAAGTAAATAAGGCATCAGGTATATATTGGCAATTAATATCCGCCCTTGCTGAAGTCAGCTTTTTCAAGGATTGTTTGTCTCTAGTTGTTATAAAATTAGATTCAGCAAACTTAGCAATTGTATATTCAAATACTTCTAAATTGAAGTTATTTGTTGGGGGATTAGAAACCATTCCATTGACAAAATATATTTCTTTATTAAAGTATTTAGCAAGATCAGCTATCAATAAAAAAAATAAGGTATCCCTTCTTGGTGGGCTGGTAAAGATAAAACTACCTTCTGCATTTACTACTATTGAATCACATTCCAGAACAGAATTAATAATAAAATCAACATTTTCATCTTTATCTTTATATTTTAGTAAATTATCCAAATTATCACAAGGACTATTTGTAATGTAGTCGCTAATAATATTAGTTTTAAAGATAGCTGAAGAGACTTTTCTAAAGAACTTATCCCATTTTGTTTTTACTTTTAACCCAGATTCAGGAGCAAATGCTACATAATTCCCATATATAACTTTTTCTACATTAAACCTAGAATCAAGCAATTGTCTAAGAGCGATAGAAGTGGCTCTACAGCCCCAATTTAACCTATTACGATTATCTCCAACATATAGCAGTTTCATTATACTTTTCCTTTGCTTAATTCAGATTTAGTAATTTCCCACTTTAACTCTGGGGCAATAATGCCGCCGCGTGAATTACTCTTATGACTTAAATCATCTGTAAACGCTTTAAGTTCAAAAAATAAACAATCTTCATGCTTTACAATTGCTCCTATTCCAGGACGACCGGCAGCAAGATAAACACTATATCTACCAGGAGCTAATAATTGAATTGGCAACTTTATAGAAGCATAATATTCTCCTTGTTCTCGAAATTCATAGAGTTGAGGCTCATGATCAATATCCCAAGAACGGAAAACTACGACTCCATCACGATTAACAGCAAGAGATAGATTAGAACCACTTATTTTTTGTCGAACTCGATAGTGAATTTGAATTTCAATTGGGTCTGAAATATCAAGTTCCTCAGTATCACTTTTAAAAGGGGAAACAACCGCGGCTTCAAGAATAGTAATTTCTTTATTTTCACTTTCCGGAAAACGGATTCTGCGTGATGCAGATTCTGAAACTTTTGCTAAATATTCACTAACAGCATTACTAGCATCCCCTTGAAAAATAGTTTGTCCTTGATTAATGACTATTGCTCTTGAGCATAGTCTTTGTACTGCCCCCATATTGTGACTAACAAATATAACCGTTCTTCCCTCCTTCCCCACATCCTCCATCTTCCCCAAACACTTCTTCTGAAACTGAGCATCCCCCACTGCCAAAACCTCATCCACAATCAAAATCTCCGGTTCTAAATGCGCCGCCACCGCAAACGCCAAGCGAACATACATCCCCGAAGAATAGCGCTTAACAGGGGTATCCAAAAACTTCTCCACTTCCGCAAACGCGACAATTTCATCAAACTTCCGCTTAATCTCCTCCTTACCCATACCTAGAATAGCACCATTGAGAAATATATTCTCTCTCCCCGTCAATTCTGGATGAAACCCAGTTCCCACCTCCAATAAACTCGCAACCCTACCCTTGATTTTAATACTTCCTGTAGTTGGTTCTGTAATACGGCTTAAAATCTTCAATAGTGTTGATTTTCCCGCACCATTGCGGCCAATAATCCCAACTCTATCACCTTGTTTAATATCAAAGGATACATCCTTTAAAGCCCAAAATTCCTCAAAAGCTGGATTTTCACTCTTAGCTTTAGGATTTAGTAGACTACCAATAGATTTAACCTTATTAGTAATCACATCTCGCAGTGCAGTATAACGTTCCTGCTGTTGATGGCCAATAATATATTTTTTGCCTAGATTTTCAACGCGAATAACTGTATCAGACATAGTTTATTAGTAATATTCTTTTTATAATGGCAACCATTCAGGATTGAGAATTTCTGTTAAAGAATAAGGGCAATTTTCGGGGAAGATTGCCGGAGATAATTCAGATTTACGAATTGCATTATTTCTAGCTTTAATGTAAATCTTATCTAGGATTTTTGCACAATGATTATAAAGAACTTTAGACTCCAATAATAAATCTAATTCAGACCTAAAATTATCAATTTCTTCAATCCATCCTTTAGCACAATAGGATTTCTCAGTTTCCCAATATTGATAAAGAAGTAAGTGTTTAATAAGTTGTCTCAAATAACTTTCTACCTTATGCCTTTGTTCGTTTCCCAATGCAGTAATTTCCTCAATCAAATGTTCCCAGTCAATATTTTCTAAATCCCGATTTTGTAGTTGGTTAAGGGTAATATCTAACCATTCAGGATAATCTTGTTCATAAATCTCATAATTTGCTTGTGTAGGTTGCATTTTACTTACTCAGCTACAGTTTAAATATTGATATTTGGTTGACAGAAATCTCTATAAATGATTCCCGGTTCTGCTAATAATTAACTTAATTTAGCTCATGCTAGTGGTTTATTTCGGATTAGACTCTAACTCTAATTTAATTAGACTCACAAATACACTAATAATTTTTTCTGGTTGATTTATATAATACTCATCTAAATCAACTACCACTAGATTACCAGTTAATTGTAAGAATACCCATTGATTACCATTCGTAACACAACCATAAATATTTTCAACATTATTTCCCTCTGATTGATTTAATTGAGCAGCAGCAATCATTTCTGCAATACATTGAGCGAATCCTTGTTTCAGATTATCATTTTTTGCCTCCACCAAAGCAATCACAGGAGATGTTACATATAACTGTTGAGATGATAGACCAATTAAGAAATCGCAAAATCCATTTAAACCTTGCTCAATATTAACATTAAAATCAATTCCTGAGAATAAACTAATTTTATTATCTAATAATCTTCTGACTTCAATTAAAACAGGCGCAATAATCATTTCTGATTTGGCTTTCTCTGTACTAATTGCTTGCGCTAAGGGAATATTATTTTGTAAGTATTTGATAAAAAAAGCATCAACTGTCAACTGGTCGAAAGCAGTGAAAACATTTGTTCTTTCTTCAATATTAATGCCAAATATTTTAGTGATTCTGTCTAAAGTAAAGTCACTATAAGCCATTTTTTACAACCTTAATAGCTCTCTCAAAATCATCTGTAGTGTTACACAAGAACTCAGGATTTAATATTTCTTGTATATCATAAGGACAAATTTCTGAAAACGTACTTAATACTAAACCTGTTTCTGCCGATACTTCTCTTCTCGCATTTCGATAAGATTTAGGTAAAATATCAGGAACATATTGTTTTAAACTTGGTTTTTCATTGAGTAAATCCTGTAAATCATCTCTCTGGTTAGCAATAGTGGTAAACCAACCAATAGAACGTTTAGAAGATTGATATTGCCATTTTAGTAAATGAGTTAATAAAATTATTAACCGATTTTTTAACTCATTTTTTTCACTAATGCCCATACTATCTAACTCTTCTGCCAAATTCTCCCAATCCAAAGCTGTTATATCTCGACTAGCTAAGGCTAATTTTTGTTGAGTTAACCAATCCATGAAATCTGTTTCGTAGAGAGGTGATTTAGGCATAAAATTAGTAATAATGACTTTCAGACTGGACAATTTTTCAACTCTATTGATCATTAGGTAAGCTGATACCTTGTGCCAATAACAATTGTCGTAATTTAGCTACTTCTAATTCAGCTGAATCTGCCCGTTGTTTTTCTCGTTCTGCCCGTTGTTTTTCTCGTTCTTGTGGCATAGGCAACCAGTTATTATCTCGATCATACCAACGTAACCATTGTCTAGTTAGTCCTTGATATTCTCCCTCCCATAATCCTAAACCTAACTCAGCTTCTTCCAGCCATACCCCTAATCCATTCATAGAGAGCGGTTGATAACGGTTCATTACCAAGCCAAAACAGTGAAACTCATCAGTATAACGGTTATAGACAAAATAATAGGGGATTCTGAGAATTTGCTCATATACTATCCATTTATTGGGAGGTTGATTAACTTCCCGCAAACTTCTCCCCAAATCTTCCGCTTCTGTACCCGGTGATATCAACTCTACTACAACAAAAGGATTAGTTCCCTCCTGCCAAGAAACGTAACTCAACCGCAGTTCTTTTTCTTCATAGAAACGGGATACTCCTAATACCCCAAACCAATCTGGTCGTTTATACCATTGTGTATGCTTGCTGTCATAATATAAATTCAAGTCACTACCTGTAAATACATTATCTTCTGTATAAGAAGGCGGACGAAAGGTGCTACGCAATAATTCTGGTTGTAAAAGGTGAAATTCGTCTGGCAACCCTGGCTCCTCTGGATCTTCGCTAGGTAAATCATACATCGTTGGCA
>Ga0208596_1000691_pt1 | contig 10150 bp, 8 predicted proteins | sample LakMenEpi12Jul11_FD_150686 | JGI IMG/M metagenome (GOLD analysis project Ga0208596, IMG submission 150686) | Freshwater microbial communities from Lake Mendota, WI - 12JUL2011 deep hole epilimnion (SPAdes) | ecosystem: Environmental > Aquatic > Freshwater > Lake > Epilimnion/Euphotic zone ...
CCCGTTTTTATCTTTAAAGGTGAATTGATTCCCAACCAAACCGGAAAGCGAATTTTTATATTGATATTTCTGATTCTTCTGAAGAAGCGTTTTGCAAAAGTTATCGTAGTCGAGCAAATTGGAGTTTAAAACACTTTCCGTCACTTTGAATTTAGAACTTTGTTCGATTATAAGTGCTTTCTTTTCATTGATTAAAAGTTCAAGTGAATCCTGCGTAATAGTATCATCCAACGTTTGTGACAATTGAAATTGCTGCTTACTGATAAATGCCATAAAATTATTAATGTTGGCATGATGCCCTGAATAACGAATGGATGTATGAGGCATTCGTTCATCTAGTTGAAATGAAAAAGTATGGTTGGGCGACATCTCAATTTTTCCCAACTCGTTTTGCTTCCCGTTTATAAAAATGTAAACAGAATAAATCTTGTTTTCAATTCCATTTAATGTATCGAATTCAATATTTCCATTTTTAAATTTTAATGATGATTTTATTTTCCAAGAATTTTCTTTATCGTAAATAACAATACTATCGAGTGAAGTTTTGTTTGTTATTTCTGCATTAATGAAAGCTGTTCCAAGACTTTGACTTTGAATGGATATCACTGAATTATCAGAATATTTTTCGCACAAATACAAGTAGGGTTCGAAAGCATGATGCGTCCAAATCTTCTCTTTATCGATTGGAAATAAATTGTAATAATTTGAATCTGCAAAAAGAACGATGTTATCTCCCGTTCTAACATAATTATTGGAGTTAAAAAAGGTTGGCGTTTCATATTCGGGCAGACTCTTTTTGATAAACATTCCCAACGTTTTTCCCAATTGTTTCTGGTAACGTTTATTTGCTTTCTTAGTGGGTTTATCTAAACTATTGTAAAAATAATTCATCGCAATCCGCTTGAAGAATGGTGCCTTTTTAATAACGCTTTTTGCGTTTGCAAAGGGATTTGCAGGATTGAAATCCATCGTGGTTTGAATGGAAAATGGGGCTTCGGGAACCCAATCGGCTGAATTCACAACTGTAAAAGACCATCCACCTTGAGTCATTTTTTCGTATGCATAAGCAAAATGGAGATTGCCGGGCTTGGGAGCAGCACTGCAATACGTTTTAAATACAAGTTGTTCAGAGATTTTCTTCTCTTTTTGGAGATTTAAAAAATGTGCGGTTAAGAGATAGGCAATTGCTCCTCCTTGACTGTGACCCATGATGTAAAATTGCTTAACGCCGATATTACTCAGTGAATCCAGTTTCGGTAAAATGTCTTTTGAAAGAAATGCCGTAGCAATTAACCAGCCAGTGTGGACTGCTGCTTTTTCGTCATCGCACAAGTGATAATCAAAAACAAAATCGTTCGATAATTTAAGTTGCCCTTTAGCAGGAACCATCGCAGCGTAGAAGTTCTCAAGCCAGCTTGCTGTTTCCATGGTAGTTCCCCGAATGCTGATAACGGCAGTAGACTTATCAGACAACCAAAGATCCCACCGATTTGCTAAACCTATTACCTGCGATCGATAAACTTTTTCGAAGAATTCCGGAGCTGGTAATTCAGGATTGTACAGAGAATCTCCTTGTCGGCTTGAAACCTTCAGCAACTCTAGAAACTCACTATTATTGAAACCTGGCTTCAGTTTGGTAGGCTGTGCTGCAACTCCAAACATCAGCAATAGAAAGCCAATAAGCAGAAACCAAGTATTTAGTACTTTTTTCATAAAGTAGTAATTATTAAAATAAGCACATGATTGTTTTGCAACAGAGGCCTTTCAATCCATCAATTTGTGCACATTTAATTATTAAAAACGCAATCCCAAATTTACCTTATAGCCATTTAGTGATGATGACATGCCGTTTCTACTGACAAAATCGTTCAATCCATATTTGTAACCCAGATCTATGAAAAATATTCTTAAATCAAGTCCCACACCAGCCACTGCAGCAAAATTCCAATTTTTTAAATCATCTTTATTCACTCCAGTAATCGCATCTGAAATTCTTTCGCGGATGGTCGAAGATATATTTGGGCCAATAAAAACGCGGATGTTATTCGAAAAACCAGTTTTAGGCTTAAATAATCTTAGACCTACTAAAATGGGTACATTTATTTTATTGGTAGTTATATCACCAATCTCAGCAATTTTAAATTTCTTTCCAGTGTAATTAATGCCTGGTTGGAAATAAACTCTATTCCCAATTTGAGCATCGAACCCAAGACTAAAACCAGTTGAACCTTTTAATTGGCCTTGAACGGTTTCGAAATTTATTTTTTGTGTGTTTATTCCCAAAAAACCTCTAACGGATAATTGGGCATGAGTTCCAGCACTTATTGCGAAACAAGCTAATGTTATTAAAAGTGATTTTTTCATCTTGGCATCGGTTTTTTGGGCATTGGTTTCGGTGCTGCCGGTTTCGGTTTTGCTTGATATGGTTTTGCTTGATAAGGTTTGTTTGTACTCGGCTTCGCAGGTTTCTTATTCGTGTTAGTTTGCGGCTTAGTATTGGTTGTGCTTGGTTTAGCTGGCGTTGTATTCGAGTTGATTTGAGGCTTGGAGTTGCTTTCTGGCTTCTTTATTGTGCCTGTATTACTGTTATTTACGGGTTTGTCAGAATGTATTACGTTTCCACCCGAATTGTTTTTTTTTGGGAATGAAGGTCGCGTGCTGTTTTGATGTTTCTGCGTAAAATCAGCAGCTCCTTCTTGCCTTGTTTCTGGCTTTGAATATGTTTTGTTGTAATTACCGCTTACCTTGTTGTTCTGAACAATGTTAGACTGAGCGCGACTCCTACTGTAATAATTGTTGTGATACAATGGATTACGGTAGTAATGACTGTTGTGATAATGCCCATGGTAATGTGAGTGCCAATGATAATGGTATCCATAATAATAGTCCCAATAATAAGGTCTCCATGGGTTCCAATAGGATGGATAATAGCCCCAATACCATGGTGAATTCCATCTAACATAAGCTGGGGTGTACATGTAAGTGATGACCGGCCAAGTTTGAACTTGCACAATAACCGTTTTTTCAACTATTACAGTATTTCCTTCTGCATTGGTCGTATTTGTTGAATAACCTGGATTTGGAGTTCCTCCTTGTGAAGCCGAATCAGAAGATTTTGGTTCGATGATATAATCTTTACCATACAACGCTTCATCACCAATTAGTTGAATTTGAATTTGCTTGCTTTCATCCTTATTCACACTAAAAACAGCAACATCCTGATTCTCTTTCTCGTTAATCGCAACCTGTAAAACGATAAAATGATTATCCCCATCCACGTTATCAATTACTCTGATGTAATCTATTTTATCATCATTATTCAAATCAAGGTTATTGATTTTCGAATCCTCGGCATTTAAATTAGTTTCAAATAGCTCCAATGTTTCAGACTCTTGGAACAAATTCAAAACGGCATATAAGTTTAGATTATCACCTGGAAGATTTAATTTTTCATCACTGCCATTTTGTGCGTATAAACCGATTGAAAAGGCAATATGGACGATTGTTACTAAAAATAAATACGATTTTTTCATTGTCTTATTTCTTTTTAGGATTGCCTTTTGGCGTTACGTCTTTTACACTATTCGTTTTCGCTGCATCATCATCAATAATTTGCTCTTTCACTGTAGCGAAATCAATTGCACCAAGATCAATTTTCCGAATTTGGCGGTTCCACATTGTATGATAGTAGTAAACTTTATTTTTCAAATCAGATGAAGAGGTAAACTGCGTTGCACTAACGATATCCGTTGGCAAATGATCTTTAGGCACTTGTGCGCCAAGTGGAATATTGAAATTATCTAAAATCCTAAACGATTCAAATACCGCATCCAAACATGTCTCTAGGGGCCTACACGATGCAGTAAAAGCAGCAGCTCTTACGAATCTTGAAGGAGGTGTAAAGTCGCCCGGCAAACCAATTAAACCGGAACCACCACCTATCGGCTTGAGTGTGTATGGTTCGAAAGTCATTGCATTGTTAGGAGCTGTTGAAAGATTAAGATAGTTCCGTTGATTGATTAGGTGCCAATCATACGTTGGTGAATTTGTAATAACCCCAATGTATGGATCATAAACTTTCACTTCTCCTTCGTTTACAATTTCGATTATTTTGCTGTTACCGCTTGGATCAACAATTTTGTAATGAAATGGTAAAGCGGCACCGCCAAATTCTTTATTGTCAACATTAACAACAAGAACTGAATTAAGATTTGCTACAATTTCATCAACTGTCTTAAATGACGATAACATCCATTGCATCAAATCTCCTACACTCATCGAATTATCTGCTTTTGCTGGATTATATATACCATATTCAGCATAATCGGGTAAATAATAAACACCAACATATAAACCTTCCTCATTCATTCCGTCCGGCCCATAAGGTTGACTATATGCAGTTAAAGTAACAAAACCATATTTCCCATCCCAACGTTTTCCATTATTACCTTCAGGTGTTTGTCCAACAAACTTTTTATTACGTGGTACAACCAAAATTTGATTGTGTTGTGCATCATTTAGAGCCCATTCTACAGTGCGAGCAACTACAACACCGCCGTCTTTTGATTTGAGGGTTATTCCGGTACAGGGGATTACATTTGAACTTAGCAAGGCAAAAACCAGCGTTAGAGCAGTTACTTTATTTAACACTGTTTTCATTGAATCTAATTATTGGGTTAAAGTGATTTATCTTTTTTATTAAGGAAATAATACCCTACGCAGAGTGATAGTATCAAAATAGATATTCCAAAAAGCAAGTGGTATTCGGAATGCTTGATATCTAGAGTAATTAATTTTCTTACAATGGCAGTTATTGCTATTAACAAGATCAATTTTACCTTTCCTAGAATATCGCTATGATGATTTTTAAAAGTTTCTAATATTTCAAGTGTTATGATGATATTGAAGAATATCGGAACTCCTGAAAGCCCCAATGGCTTCACATCATTAAATGAAAACCCGCGAATTTCTCTGTAAAAAACGAATGCCAAATCAACAACTTCGATAATAATAAAAAGTATTGCTAGAATAGATAAAATCAAATAAATGACATCCTCGGTTTTAGTAATAAGTGTATCTTTGTTCAGATGCATGGTCGAAAATAAAATTATTTATTAAGTACGCCAAATTTATTTTATTCGGAACAACTTAAATACGCTCTTTCTAATTTCATCTACTTTTTCAATGGATTCGTTGAATGATGGATTTTTATAGTCCGTTTGATAATCATCAAGAACTCCATACTGCATAGGGTAAATAATCATAAAACTTTTACTTAAGAATTTGTTTGTAAGCAATTTATTTATTTTGGACATTTCAGGATGGTAAGATGTTTTATTTTTCCTACTTAAGATTAAAACAAAGTTATCATCAACCTTCCCATCATTAAGAATATTTTCTATTGAATTCCAATCTTCAAAAGATTCGAAAGAGCAGTCAATTGGATGTTTGGATTGAATCTCGGAAATAATTTTTGCAGAAGCAGAAGATGAAAAAAATACTATTTCACTTCCCGAGTTTCTAGCAATATTCCAAATTTTAATAATCCAAAATGGGAATCCCAATTCCTTTTCAGCATTTTTAGGAACTACAACAATGTGGCGTTTAATTGTACCAAGTGGTTGTGTTGAATTAAAAAGCAAAGTAGTTGCATTCGATTTAACCAAAATACCTTTTGAAAGATTTTTTTCAAAAGCATCTGAAATTCCTTTGTTTTGATCAATGCCCAGAATTAAATCGGTAATTTTATGTTCCTTAATTACATTCGTAATTCCATTTACAACACTATTATCATATCGAATAAGTTCATGTAAAACTGTATCTGTTGCGGATGCAGATGTTGCGGCCTGACTCAAAACTTTCTTGAGTTTTTTTTCATCATCCGTATTATTGTCGAGAGTGTCAACAATTCCTAATCCATAAAACCCACGATTATTTTTCTTCGACTTTGCCAGAATTCCTAATTCTAAGAGACCATCCGTTAATTTGCTATTGTTTATTGGCATGAGTATTTTCTCAACCGACTCATCTAACCCATCCATATTTTCACTTTCTGCTAATGCCAAATTACTTGCGCCCTTTTGAGCAACAAATGATGCAATTGTACAGGTAAAAAGAATCATTAAAATCGTCCCATTTAATACACTTTCACTCAGGAGGCGAATGGGTTCACCCGAAGATGTTTGTCCGATAATAATGTTATACCCAACTAAAACTGCAGCCAATGTTGCAGCGGCCTGTGCATTGCTTAAACCGTAAATCAATTTACGTTGATCGGCCGAAAACCGAAATGTTTTTTGTGTAAGCCAAGCTGCTAAAAATTTCGAAATACTTGCAGCTGAAATCATAACAATAGCAACCTTTAATGTTTCAAAATCCTTAAAAAATGCTCGATAATCGATAAGCATCCCTACTCCTATCAAAAAGAAAGGGATGAAAATGGCATTCCCAACGAATTCGATTCGATTCATTAATGCAGATGTGTGAGGTATTAATTTATTGAGTGCCAAACCTGTTGAAAAGGCGCCAATAATGGGCTCTAATCCTGCTATCTCAGCTAAAATAGCACCGATATACATCATCAATAAAACAAAAATGAACTGAGTAACATTGTCATCGAATTTCTTTAAAAACCATCTACTAATAAGAGGAAAAACAAATAATACAATCAAACCAAAAACAACAATTGATGAGGAAAGGCGTATCCAAAACTCTGAACTTACAACGCCTTCAGTCATTCCAACAACTATGGCTAATACGAGAAGAGCAAGTGTATCTGTAATAACTGTTCCTCCAACAGTTATGTTAACAGCTATGTTTTTCGCAACTCCCATTTTGCTCACTAACGGATAAGCAATTAATGTATGAGAAGCAAACATGCTTGCCAATAATATAGAAGTTAAAAATGGAAGCTCAAGAATAAAATAGCCTGCTGATGTTCCTATCAACATTGGAATTATAAAGGTATATAATCCGAAAATCACACTTTTTTGACTGTTTTTTTTGAGGTCATTCAGGTCAATTTCCAACCCAGCCAAGAACATGATGTAGAGCAAACCAGCAGTTCCAGAAAGTACAATACTGCTATCTCTTTCAAGTAGGTTTATTCCCTTTGGACCAATAATAGCACCAGCTATAATAAGCCCTAAAAGATGGGGTATTTTAATTTTGTTTAGCAGAATGGGGGCAAGAAGAATAACAATCAGTATAAGTAAAAATGCTAAAACAGGGTTGTTTATGGGCAGTGTTGTTTCGAAAATATTAAGTATCATTTTTGATCTGGTCTGAAATTGAGTTGTTCGTTTTCTTTCAAATTAAGGAATATAGTAATTTAAACTGAGGGCATTACTTTGATTTCATTAAATTTACTGAGCAATAATAAGTTATATAACTTGCCAATACAACTGCTGAGGTCAAAAAATATACATTCAAGTTATAAGTGAAGACATAACAAATAAATTAAATAGGCTAATTGAATTCAAAATTTAACAATGTATCAATGAAGCCTGATACCCAAATTTTTGATGCAAGCTTTTAGTTGTAGTTTATCTTTTATTTCAGGGAAGCCGAAAAGAATCTTCCAAGTGGCAAACTAGATTTTAACTTTAGTCAAATCCCATAACTTTGCTACATGAAAGTAAAACTTTTGCAAATAGGAAAAACCCAACAATCGTTTTTGGTGGAGGGAATTGATTTTTACGAAAAGCGCATTAAAAATTATCTTTCATTTTCAATCGAAACAATCCCCACATAAAACAGGCGGCTTCCCTTCCACCCGATCAGTTAAAACAAAAAGAAGGCGAATTCATTCTAAGCAAACTGCGTCCGGACGACCGTTTGATTTTGCTTGACGAACGAGGTAAAATATTTTCATCCATTGGATTTTCTGAATTTATTCAAGGCCAAATGAACCAAGGCCAGAAGCAACTAGTATTTGTGATTGGAGGTGCTTATGGATTTTCAGAAGAAGTTTACAAAAAGGCGAGCTACAAAATTTCCTTGTCGGAGATGACCTTTTCGCATCAGCTTATTCGCATTGTTTTTATGGAACAAATGTATCGAGCAATGACCATCTTAAACAACCATCCTTACCACCACGAATAATTAAAAAAGATTGTAAATACTCAAATACGAGTCGATGCCATTTTTAAGTGAATAGTATTTGTAAGCACAATCGATGCTGTTTTGCGGATTCAAACTGAGCACCTCATCCAGTTATTCGATGGCTTTTCTATAGGCAGGTTCGGAGAATTCATTTAAAATAATTCCATTACCACCATCGCGTAAAATCTGTTCCACATCGCCCACTTGATTATTGTAAATGAGCGGCATCCCGAGCGACATCAATTCACCCATTTTGGTTGGAGACGAGGCTTTTTTCGAGAACAAGGGACGAATAAAAAACATCGATGCATTTCCTACAGATGCCCACAATGGCACTTCTTTTCGAGCTGCTCTCTTCACCCGAATTTGCGATTTGGGCATACTCATTTTTTCTGCTTCATCAAAAACCATGGATGGTTCATCGGCAGTTAGAAAAAGGAAATGTGTATTGGGTTTGGCTTGAGTTAACTTTTTGAAAAACTCCAACATTTAGGTTAGCATATACCATGTTCCTAACAATTCCAAATTGATGATTACCTGTGAAGCACAACCTGTATGTACCCATGTCATGTCTGATACTGATTTACACAACCTCATTTGTGTATTGTATGCCTGCCCCAATGGCATTTACCGCATGAGTCCAGCGATTGAAGGCCTTGTACAAAGCTCCAATAATATTGCCCGTGTACAAGTTGCCAAGGGTGAATATACCGTGCAATGCCTCACCAGAAGCTCAGTAAACAGCGAGAAGGAAGATGTGAAAGATGCCATCAGCGCTGCTTTCGCCTTAATGGGCGCTGAAATGATTTTTGGAGGTGCATATCCGGGATGGACACCTAACCCTCATGCGGCCATCGTAAAAATCATGAGTGGATTGTATCAGGAAATGTTTCAGGCTGAGGCACATGTGAATGCCTGCCATGCCGGACTGGAGTGTGGTATACTTGGACAAAATTATCCGGATATGGAAATGATTTCTTTCGGGCCAACCATTACGGGCGCGCATTCACCGGATGAACAAGTACAAATTTCATCCGTACAAAAATATTGGGGTTATTTACTGGAAACCCTGAAACGTATTCCATATTAAAGTAAAAAGCAAAATCAGATTCAGATAATTTTTTATATCTAATTAATTCTATATTTTCGCTCAAATAAATTTTAAAAAAATAAAAAATGAAATACCTATTATATTCTTCGGCTTTATTCATTACGCTTGCATTAGCTAGTTCTTGTAGAAAGAAAGTGGAAGCATGCGCTGAATTCAATAAATCTGCATATTTTGTTAACGATACAATATATTTAAATGCATCTTGTAGTGAAAATGCAAATACTTATTCATGGAAGCCGCAAGCAGGTTTACAAATGATAGGAAGCGGAAAATCCTCAACTGAGCAATTTATTATTCTTCCTTTAACCGGATCACTTTCGAGAACAATTGATTTAACGGTTTCTAATTCTAAATCATCACGTACAATTTCAAAATCTGTCGTGGTACTTTAATTTCGATAGCAACCAATGTTGTTTGGCATTTAAGAATTCAAGAACAAATTAGCGGTTTGAGTTTTTATAAGTCTTTGATGGTATCTTCTATTTTCTTGATGAGACTAGGTTCTGATGGTCTCATCTCTGATGGATTCATTACATTTCCGTTTTTGTCTATCAATATATACCTTGGCAAGGCTCCGATATCATAGAATTTAACAAAATCAGAATTCGAAGCTGCGTGCAATTGAAATCCATTCATGTTGTTTTCGGTTACAAATTTGGACCATTTTGGGAAGTCTTTATCAACACTAACCGAAATAATTTGAAGCGCATTCTCATCTTTAAAATGCTTTTTTAGTGAATCTAAAAATGGGAATTCTTCTCTGCAAGGTTTACACCATGTTGCCCAAACATCAATATAAATGTACTTCCCCAGAAAATTATCCAAGGAAACATTTTTCCCGTTTTTATCTTTAAAGGTGAATTGATTCCCAACCAAACCGGAAAGCGAATTTTTATATTGATATTTCTGATTCTTCTGAAGAAGCGTTTTGCAAAA
>Ga0208596_1000692_pt1 | contig 10135 bp, 12 predicted proteins | sample LakMenEpi12Jul11_FD_150686 | JGI IMG/M metagenome (GOLD analysis project Ga0208596, IMG submission 150686) | Freshwater microbial communities from Lake Mendota, WI - 12JUL2011 deep hole epilimnion (SPAdes) | ecosystem: Environmental > Aquatic > Freshwater > Lake > Epilimnion/Euphotic zone ...
CGACGGTCGCGTGCGTGCTCGACAGAGTATTCCAGTAAAAATTCCAGCAGGTGTGGAAACCGGAAACCGCATGCAACTGGCAGGTCGTGGTGAAGTGGGTGCCGGAGGCGGTCCAGCAGGAGACCTCTACGTTGAGATCGTTGAGGAGGAACACGAATTCTTAGTTCGCGATGGCGACACCTTGCATATGGAAGTTGAGATTTCATTTGCTGCAGCATCCCTTGGAACCAAGATCACAGTTGATACTCTCGATGGCCAATCAGAAATTGCCATCAAGGCAGGAACTCAGACAGGTTCAACAATTGCACTTAAAGGTCACGGTATGACTCGGCTACGTAGCAATAGTCGTGGCGATCTGATCGTGCACATTGTGGTTGTGACGCCAACCAAGCTCTCTCGCGAACAAGAGAAGATGCTTAACGAATTCGCTAAATCACGCGGTGAATCACTGGGTGATTCCAATACCAAGGGAAAGAATCAGAGCTTCCTTGGTAAGTTCAGAGATTCCTTCGGTCGATAAATGCGCACACTCTTCTTCGTTGATGACCTTCCCACAAAAGTGGGCCAGATCTACACCTTTGATAACGAGGACGCCCTCCATGCAATCCGTGTGCTGCGCACTGGTCCTGGTGAAATTTTTTGGCTTAGCGATGGCAAAGGAACTTTCTCGACCGTAAAGGCAATCGAAGTTGCAAAGAAATCTATGCAATGTGAAGTCCTCGAAAGTGAATTTCAAGAGCCGCTTGAGATTGAGTACACAGTTGTTCAAGCGCTTCCTAAAGGCGATCGACTCAAAGCGTGCGCTCAGTTACTTACTGAAGCTGGTGCTGATCGCCTCGTTTTCTGGTCATCTGCGCGCAGTATTGGCAAAGCGGATAAGACGTTAGATAAGTTAGATGTAACCGTGCGCGAAGCAAGTAAGCAGGCGCGACGTTTTCGCATTCCGGAGATTGTTGGACCACTTACTACTGCCCAAGTGATCGATGAGATTGCGCGCACAGATATTGCATTTCTCTTCCATGAAAGTGCAATCAGCAAACTCTCTGCCATAACACCTCCTGCGGCGCCTGCAGTTAAGAGAGCTCTCATCATCATTGGGCCAGAGGGTGGAATTACAGATGAAGAGCTCGACGCATTTACAGCCAGTGGAGCAAAGATTTCCTTGATGGGCCGACCTGTATTCCGCAGCGCACACGCAGGAATTGCTGGACTTGCTGCCGTGCAAACACTTCTTAAGAGTTGGTAGAGCAGTACCCTCTTCTCATGACGCTAGATCCCGAGTGCATCTTCTGCAAGATTATTGAAGGACAGATTCCAGCTGAGATTGTCTATCGCAATGAAAACGTTGTTGCATTTAACGATCTCAATCCACAAGCACCCACACATGTTCTGATTATTCCGACGTTGCATGCCGAGAACGCCGCCAGTATCTCTGCGATCTCGCCAACAATCATCGCAGCAATGCATCGAGCCGCAGATGTGATCGCGGCAGAGCGAGGCCTGACCGGCTATCGATCAGTCTTTAACACCGGGACAGATGCTGGCCAAAGCGTCTTTCACGCTCATCTGCATCTCATTGGTGGGCGTGGACTGGCCTGGCCTCCGGGCTAGCACTAGATTTACCCACATATGGAACGCACTCTGATCACGGTCCCACCTGCCATACCCATGGTCGCACTCGTCGGAGTTGGCGATAGCAATATCAACATTATTGAAGCGGCATTTCCTTCGGTTGCTATGACTGTCCGCGGTAATGAAATCACGCTGCGTGGTCCACACATTGATTGTTTGGCACTTGAGAAGTTATTTGCCGAGATGATGGTTGTCATTCGATCCGGTCAAGCTTTAACGACAGATGCAGTCAAGCGCAGCATCGATATGCTGGCTGCAGATCCAATTGAACATCCTGCGGAAGTTCTCTCACTTAATATTGTCAGCAATCGAGGTCGCACCATCAGACCAAAGACTGCTAATCAGAAGCATTATGTAGATGCAATCGATGAGAACACAATCACTTTTGGTATCGGACCAGCGGGTACTGGTAAGACATACCTCGCGATGGCAAAGGCAGTTGCAGCGTTGCAAGCCAAGAAGGTCAATCGAATAATTTTGACTCGTCCTGCAGTTGAAGCCGGCGAAAAGTTGGGCTTCTTGCCTGGCACGCTCACAGAAAAAATTGATCCATATCTTCGTCCGCTCTTTGATGCACTGCATGACATGATCGATCCAGATTCAATTCCACGCTTGATGCAAAGTGGCGTCATTGAAGTTGCACCGCTTGCATTTATGCGTGGACGCACGCTCAATGATTCCTTCATCATTTTGGATGAAGCGCAGAACACCACGCCTGAGCAGATGAAGATGTTCCTTACTCGCTTAGGTTTTGGATCGAAGATGGTGATCACTGGAGATGTGACCCAGGTGGATCTTCCAAATGGATCTAAATCTGGCCTTCGAATTATTCGGGATATTTTGGGCAACATCGATGACATTTCCTTTAGCGAGTTAACTGCAGAAGATGTTGTTCGCCATCGTCTTATTGGTGACATTGTCAAGGCATACGATGCTTTTGATGCGGCAGTTCAAGTCCCACGAAACATTCGAAATAGCTGATATCTAAATGACGATTGAATCAAACAATCGCTCAGGAGAACTTGTTCCTAGCGATGAAGTAACTTCACTTATCCAGTATTCGTTGCAACAACTTGGTTTGAATGCCGATTGCGAGGTGAGTCTCACCTTTGTAGATGAGGCCGAGATGACTGAGCTACACATTAAATGGATGGATGAGCCAGGACCAACCGATGTCCTTTCATTTCCGATGGATATGCCAGAGAGTGTGGGAGATGCAGCAACTTTGGGCGATATCGTGATCTGTCCAACCGTTGCAGCGCGCCAAGCAGCTAGCGCGGGTCATTCGGTTAATCATGAGATCTTCATTTTGGCAGCACACGGTTTATTACATATTCTTGGCTATGACCACGCCAATGCGGCAGATGAAAAAGTAATGTTTGAGTTACAAGAAAAATTAGTGAAGGAATGGGGAGAGTCCTAGTGGACCTTTTATCGGTTCTACCGATTATTGCTCTTATTGGATTTGCGGGATTTCTCGCCGCCTCTGAGTCTGCGCTCACATCAATCTCACGTATTCTGATTGAAGAGCTTGAGTCAAAGCGTGGGGGACATCTCCTTAAGAAATACTCGGCACAACCTGCACGATTCCTTAACGTTATCTTGCTCGTACGAAAAGTCTGTGAGTTCACAGCAGCTGTATTAATTCTTCGCTTACTGCAACAGGCATATACAACCGGCTATGCCTATCTCTATACAGTAATCATCATGGTTGTCCTCTCATACGTTGTCATTGGCGTTGGTCCTCGTACATTAGGCCGCCAAAATCCACATCGTTGGGCTCGCGCCGGCATTGTTGTCTCTGCATTTTTAGCGGTGATCTTGGGGCCAGTCACAAAGTTACTTATTGCAATTGGTAATGCGATTACTCCGGGTAAAGGATTTAGATCTGGTCCATTTACAAATGAAGCTGAGTTGCGCGACCTTGTCGATCAGGCACATGAACGTGGTCTTGTGGAATCAGATGAGCACGAGATGATCCACTCAGTATTTGAACTCGGCGACACCTTGGTTCGTGAGTTGATGGTGCACCGCACTGACATGGTTTGGATTGAAGGAGACAAGACGCTACGCCAGGGTCTTTCGCTGGCACTTCGTTCTGGATACTCACGCATACCTGTTGTGGGAGAGAACCTCGATAACATCATTGGAATTGCCTACGTAAAAGATCTTGCAAAGCGGACACTCGATCACCGTGAGGCAGAGTCGACTGAAACCGTTGGCGGATTGATGCGTCCTGCAGTCTTTGTTCCCGAAATCAAAATTGCCGCAGAGCTTCTCAAGGAGATGCAGCGCGATCAGATCCACTTAGCGATTGTCGTTGATGAGTACGGCGGCACTGCCGGCATTATTACTATTGAAGACATTATCGAAGAGATCGTTGGCGAAATCGCTGATGAATTCGATGACGGAGTAGATGCATTTACATGGATCACCGAAGATAAGGCACGGGCTAAGGCAACGCTGCACATTGAAGATTTGGCGGATGAACTCAAGATCGATTTCGATGAAGCAGATTCAGAGGATGTCGACACCATCGGTGGCCTCATGGCACAGAAACTCGGTCGCGTCCCAATTGCCGGATCAACAATCACACTCAAGGGTTGGAAGATCACATCAGAGCGCCCAGTGGGTCGCCGTCGTCGAATTAGCTCTGTCATCATCGAGCGCAGTGAAGATATTGAGAACAACGAGTAATGACAATGAATCGCTTTGAAAATCCTGAAGATCAAAAGTTGGCAACTCTTGCAACATCGACCTTAAAGCGCACTGGTGCGGCGCAGGCTGCTGCACTTCGTGATTCAACAGGTCGTACCTACGTTGCTATTGCAATCGCATCTCCATCACTTACCCTCGATGCGATCCAAGCAGTATTCACAGTTGCTATGGCATCGCAGATTTCCGGTATTGAAGGCGTTGTTATTGCTGGCGTTGCAACGGGTGATACCACCGTCATCACCACACATTCACCTACCGCTACGATCTTTCATATTGATGAGTCAGGTGTAATCGCTGCGCTAAGATAGCCCAATGCGCATTGTTCGCTTCTCTCCAGGTCCAGATGCTGGGTTGGGTACCGACCCTCTCTTTGGCATTCTTGATGAAGATAATCTCATCACCATTATTGATGGAGACCCGATCTATCAGGGTGTCGTAAAGACCGCTGCACGCATTGAATTGACCAAAGTGCGCCTACTTGCACCCGTTATTCCGCGCAGCAAGGTCGTAGCAATCGGCAAGAACTACGCCGATCACGCAGCCGAAATGGGCAGCGTTGTTCCAGATGAACCAATTATTTTCCTGAAAGCAAATACCACCATCATCGGTCCGGGCGACACAATCGTCTGGCCTGCAATGGCACCGACCATTGATTATGAAGCAGAACTCGCAATTGTTATTGGTCGCATCTGCAAGGATGTTCCGAAGGAAAAAGTTAACGATGTGATTTTTGGATACACGATGGCAAATGATGTGACATGCAGGGAGCTACAGAAGAAAGATGGCCAGTGGACTCGCGCCAAGGGCTTTGACACATTCTGCCCACTTGGACCATGGATTGAAACTGACTTTGTTCCTGGCACACAGCGCATCACCGCAACGCTTAATGGTGAGATTAAGCAAGATGCTCATCTGAACGACATGATCTTTAAGGTCCCAGAAATTATTCACTTTGTCTCTCAAGTTATGACACTTCTTCCAGGAGATGTGATCATCACCGGAACACCAGCTGGAATCGGACCAATGCCTGCTAAATCAACTATTGCAGTTTCCATCGAGGGCCTCGGCCAACTAACAAACAGAGTGAGTGCGCAACCATGAGTGCTAACGCAACTAAAAAGGTAAAGGTTCGTTTTGCACCATCTCCAACCGGAGACCTGCACGTTGGAAATATCCGTACCGCACTCTTTGATTGGGCCTATGCCCGTCACACTGGTGGAACATTCTTATTCCGTATTGAAGATACAGATACCACTCGCGTTACTGATGAATACATCCAAGCTGCAATCGATACTCTGAAGTGGCTTGGCCTTAATTGGGATGAGGGTCCTGAAGTTGGCGGCGATAACGGGCCATATCTGCAATCACAACGTTTAGATATCTACGCTAAGTGGGCACAGACATTTCTTGATAAAAAAGACGCCTACCACTGCTACTGCTCACCTGATGAGTTAGAGGCAGTTCGCGAAGCACAACGCAAAGCCAATGTGGCTCCTGGATACAACGGACATTGTCGCGACCTCACAGCTGATCAGATTGCATCATACAAAGAGCAAGGTCGTGAAGCTGTAGTTCGTATGCGAATGCCAGATGGCAGCACAACATTTAAAGATGAGATCCGCGGTGAAGTAACTTTCGATCACAAATTCGTTCCTGACTTCGTTCTCGTTCGCGCAGATGGATCCCCTCTCTACACGCTGGCAGTTGCTGTCGATGATGTATTAATGAAGGTCACACACGTTCTACGCGGTGAAGATCTCTTATCTTCAACTCCTCGTCAGATTCGCGTCTATCAAGCGATGGGTGTTGCACTCGAGGACTATCCAGTCTTTGCTCACCTTCCTTTTGTGATGGGTCAAGATAACGCCAAGTTATCTAAGCGAAATGGTGAGGTTTCGATCGCCTGGTATCGCCAAATGGGTTATCTGCCAGAGGCAATCTGCAACTATCTCGCACTCCTTGGTTGGTCTCCAGGAGATGATCGTGAAAACATCACGATGAAAGAACTCTGCGAACTCTTTACCGTTGAGAAAGTTCATTCTTCGCCTGCCCGCTTTGATATGAAAAAGCTTGAGGCAATTAACGGCGACAAGATTCGTGCACTCACACTCGATGAATTCCTTAGTTGGTCTCTACCATTTCTGAAAGATGCAGGCGTCATCACAGGGACAGATTCTGAAATCGCGCTCGTGAAGGCAGCTCTTCCAATCATTCAAGAGCGCATTGTCACCTTGAGTGAAGTTCCACAGATGCTTAAGTTCCTCTTCACCACAAACTTTGCTGTTGAAGAGGCGAGCGTTTCCAAAATCTCAGATGGCCCATCGAAAGATATTTTGAAGCGATCACTTGCTGAACTCACACCGCTTTCAACTTGGGACCACACATCTATCGAGGCAGCCCTTCGCGCATCTCTAATTGAAGAGATGGGCCTAAAGCCACGCATTGCATTTACCGCACTGCGCATTGCCACAACGGGCAGCACCATTTCGCCACCCCTCTTTGAATCAATGGAATTGCTGGGCAAAGAGGCCTGCTTGGCCAGAATTACTGGGGCGATTTCGCTCTAGAGCGTGGGGTAAACTTCTCCCACATAAGGCTCACGCCTTTTGGGGTATGGGGTAATTGGCAGCCCTGCTGATTCTGGTTCAGTAAGTCTAGGTTCGAGTCCTGGTACCCCAGCGCAGTACCGCAGTAAAGATCTACCGTTCTAAAAATATTTCAAAGACCGAAGGTCATCTGAAATTGGAAATCTAGGGCCCCGTCGTCTAGCGGCCTAGGACTCTGGCTTCTCAAGCCAGCTACGAGGGTTCGAATCCCTTCGGGGCTACGCAAGGTTTTGTTTTTGAAAGTTAGTTAAAGGCGGCAAATTGTTGTGCGAGTGATTACTCCAGAACAACTTCCCAGCAATCTTATTGAAAAAGCAGCGCACCCAGATGCAAGAGAACATCTGAGTGCGGCAGCTAAAGAGCTTAAGTTAATTTAATAGCTGTTGTAATTCTGATCGAACTCATTCATCAGATCATCCCACCACGATGAATCAACCGAGGATGCAGCACCTGCGATGAGAGCAATGAAACCGATGAGAAAAATCCAAGCAAGTGCTGTTGAGACCCAACCGATGATGACGCCTGCTACGGCAAGGCCGCGGTTTTCTTCACTCCCAGCCTTCTTCAACTTAGACAGTGATACATGTCCAAGGATTGAACCGATAAAGGAGAGGAATCCAGCTGATAGAAAAATGAGAGCGAGAGAAGTTACAAAAGAAGCGATAGCTAGCCCGCTACCAGCCTTTGCATCTTTCTCTGGTTGAGAGAGTTGTGGTGCAGATGATGTCTGTCCTGAAGGAATGAATTCGCTCATGTTATGCCTCGTTTATTACAGCGGTCTTGACCCATAGATCGCGGAGAGTTCGGCTATTTTTTGTAAAGTAGAAGACAATCTCAATAACAATCCACGCAACAAAAGCGACGCCATATGTAATGACTGAAGCGACAAGGACGGTCAGCGGCACAAGAAATTCGCGAACAGCCATGTGACCCCATGAAGCAACTGCACCCGATCCAGCGCTGCGAACGCGAATCTTGAGGATCTGCTTTCCAGGAGTTTGCCCTTGACCCCAGACAATGAGAGACCAGATAAGCCAACCAATTCCTGCTGTGATGAAAGCAAGCACACAGTCGAGCGCATAAGCACCCAAGCGGTGTTGGAAAGAGGCGTAACGCATTGGAGAGCCAGTGTTTGCTGGAACATTATTGATGGGCACTGAATACGACATTGTGTTGTCCTTACTTATCGGTTTTGGGGGAGTCTATCAATAAATTTATACAAGAAGGCGACCTACCAGTTATCGTGATTAGGATCGGCGTTGAATGTAGGCATATCGGTAGTGACCGTATAGTCGACGACCTTTCGCCCCCAGATCGCTGTTGGTACAAGTGCTATGGCGACGAGAAGAAGAACAACGGATTGCATGGTTTGGAACTGCACACCCCAGATGCCGACGAGAAAACCAAAAGCATTTAAGAACGAGATTCCTATAGTTACAAAGAGCAACGGCAACCAGGCAGGTTTGCCGAGAAAGGCAAAAATTGAGCAGAGGCTCGAGATAATTGCCTGCGCAAGAAGCGGCACGAGCGTCTTTCCAATGTAAGAAACGGGCGTCCCATCGATGAATGACCATGGTGCCGCCCAAGCTGCGGCCAGTCCGGCCAGAATGATGAGGGGAAGTATCCAAGGCTTCGCCAAAGTGGTCTTACTTGTGTATCCGTGGGTACTCATAGCAACCTTCTTCCGAATAGTCATTGAATTTATGACCATTCATTCGGTAATATTCACTAAATCAACCTTGTTCTAACTTGGGCCAGTAAGCGAGACTACTCCCCAGTGCGAGCGTTAGTTTATGCAGAGTTTGACAGCAACCGCAAGGGTTTTTGTCGAGTCGTGGATTCGGAGTTGATAGAGACATGGCTTCCGCGAAACGTCCGTCATGGATTCCGGTAATTGCGAGTGGAGTCGCTTGTATTCTCAGTCTAACAATTTATTTTGTTGGGCCTCTACAGAATTCGATACTAATTTATTTAGGTTATCTACTGACACCGTTTACACCTATTTTAATGATGGCCATTGCTCAGACTAAGCACACCGCGGCGAGTGCGGACATTTATTATGATCTTGCAACAGGCGGCAAGATCCTTAAGATTTCTAGAATTCTCTCCATCACGGGATTCCTAATTGCGATACCAGTCATTTACGTCATTGCCGGAAACTTCTCGGAGATCTAAGGACATGATGAAAAAAATAGTCCTTGGGATTCTTTCACTTACATTCTTAGCTGGCTCATTGAGCGTTGCCCCTCAAGCATCCTCTTCAGATCATATTTCGGCATGGGGTAAAGATGCTGTCGAGCAGATTGCAACCTGTATCAACAGCAGTGGTCAAAAAGATGTTGTAAACGTTCTCTACTTAATTGATGAGTCTGGAAGCCTTAGCTGGAATGACGAAGATAATTTGCGCGTTCAGGGGTTAAAGGCTTCGCTCGATGAATTCGCCCGCATTAAGACATATCGCCCATACTTCACAATTAACCGCGCATTTACCACCTTCGCAGATAGTTTCGCTCCCGTTAAAGGCAAGGGTTGGCAAGAACTTGATGAGGGCACTCTTAAGAGTGACAAAGAATGGATTGAATCTGAAGTTCCCGAGTTAACCACTGGAAACTCAACAGACTATGCGAAGGCACTTGACGGGGCTTACAATTTCTTTAAACCACAAATTACTCGGAATTCTTGCAATGTCTTGGTTTGGTTCACAGATGGTGCGATCAACATCCTCCCTACGATGTCGTCCACGGCCCAAGGATTTGAAAGAATTTGTGGAATCAATCCTGTTACAGGAGCTAAAACTTCTCAAGAGCCGATTATCGATAAGTTCCGTAACTCTGGAATAAATATTCAAGGAATTCTTTTGAGAAATAGGGATGTATTAGAGAATCCAGAAAACTATGATGTCCCCCGAGAAGATGCCGAAGATGAATCAAGAGGTATGACATTCTTTAAACCGATCGTTGAGTATTCAGGAGAAGTTGATACCGAATATTTTGGTGGTCAAGGTAAGCGCCAAATTACTTGCGGATCGCAAAACGGTGCTAAGGGCGTTGTTACAGAAGTAGAAAATCCGATTGACATCATTTGGCCACCAACCGAGTTTGAATGCGTTACTTCCAGCGGGCGTGTGCTCGATCCTCAAAATGGATTTGTAAACATTGATCCCGGCTTCTCCCGATTTA
>Ga0208596_1000694_pt1 | contig 10117 bp, 13 predicted proteins | sample LakMenEpi12Jul11_FD_150686 | JGI IMG/M metagenome (GOLD analysis project Ga0208596, IMG submission 150686) | Freshwater microbial communities from Lake Mendota, WI - 12JUL2011 deep hole epilimnion (SPAdes) | ecosystem: Environmental > Aquatic > Freshwater > Lake > Epilimnion/Euphotic zone ...
ACTCGATCTCGCGCGCCAGCTCCTCAACGATTTCGGCTCGTTGCGCGGGCTGCTCGCCGCCGACCGGGACCGCGTGCTCGCCGCCGCAGGGCTCGGCCCCGCGCGGGTGGCGCTGCTGCAGGGCGCACTCGAGCTCGCGCGGCGGCACTACGGCGCGGCGCTGCGTCCTGGCGAACCGCTGCACTCCCCCGCCGACACCCGCCGCTTCCTCACCGCGCAGCTGCGCGACCGCCCGTACGAGGTCTTCTGCTGCCTCTACCTCGACAACCGCCACCGGCTGATCGTCTTCGAGGAGCTCTTCCGCGGCACCATCGACGGCGCGGCCGTGCATCCGCGCGAGGTGCTGCGCCAGGCGCTGTCCTACAACGCCGCGGCGATCATCCTCGCGCACAACCACCCCTCCGGCGTCGCCGAGCCGAGCCATGCGGACGAGCTCATCACCGTGCGCCTGCGCGATGCCCTCGCCCTCGTCGACATCCGGGTGCTCGACCACCTGATCGTCGCCGGGCCGGAGGCTGTGTCCCTCGCGGAGCGGGGGGTCCTGTAGCCTCCAGGGTCGTGCTGCAACCGCCCCGGTTGCCGAGCGGCCCCGGGACTGGTATAAATGCCGCCCTTTTGGCGGTCGCTCAGGCGCCCGCCGTATCGTAACCAACTGATCTGAAAGGCTTCTTATCATGTCCCGCGTCTGCGAACTCACTGGCAAGCGCCCGGTCACGGGCAACCGCGTCTCGCACGCGAACAACAAGAAGCGCCGCCGCTTCCTGCCGAACCTGCACACGCAGCGCTTCTGGCTGGAGGGCGAGAAGCGCTGGGTGTCGCTGCGCGTCAGCACCAACGCCCTGCGTACCATCGAGAAGAACGGCCTGGACGCGGTGGTCGCCGACCTGCGCGCCAAGGGCATGAAGATCTGAGCCGGAGACGACTGCCATGCGCGAAAAAGTGAAGCTGCTGTCCACCGCCGGCACGGGCCATTTCTACGTGGCCATGAAGAACAAGCGCCTCCACCCCGAGAAGTTGGAGACGAAGAAGTACGACCCGGTCGTGCGCAAGCACGTGTCGTACAAGGAAACCAAGATCAAGTAAGGGCGCGGCGTGCCCGCTCGGGCACGCCCCATCCCCCACCCGCATCGACGGTCCCCCGTCATGCCGGAACTCCCTGAAGTCGAGACCACGCGCCGCGGCGTCGAGCCGCGCATCGCGGGCCGTCGCATCCGTGCGCTCCGTGTCCACGAGCCGAGGCTGCGTTGGCGCGTGCCGGCCTCGCTCCCCGCGAAGGTCGAGGGCGCGACCGTGTCCGGCGCACTGCGCCGCGCCAAGTACCTGCTGTTCCCCCTCGAGGGCGGGGCATCGGAGGGCGGCGCGGGCGGCGTACCCGCCACACTGCTCGTGCACCTCGGCATGTCGGGCAACCTGCGCGTGCTGCCCAGCGCCACGCCGCGCCTCCTGCACGACCACTTCGACCTCGAGCTCGACTCGGGCGAGACGCTGCGCTTCAACGACCCTCGCCGCTTCGGCTCGCTGCACCTCATCGAGGGCGACCCGGCGCAGCACCCGCTGCTGCGGCATCTCGGACCGGAACCGCTCGAAGCCGGCTTCGACGGCGCCACGCTGTGGCGCGCCTCGCGCAAGCGGCGCGTCGCCGTCAAACAATTCATCATGGACGCCAAGGTGGTGGTCGGCGTCGGCAACATCTACGCGAGCGAGGCGCTGTTCCGCGCCGCCATCCGCCCGGGGCGGCAGGCGCGCGGGCTGACGCGCGCGGACTGCGACCGGCTCGCCGCCGCGGTCCGCACGGTGCTCGCAAAGGCCATCCAGGTCGGCGGCACGACGCTGCGCGACTATGTGGGCGCGGACGGCAACCCCGGTTATTTCCGGCAGAGACTCTTCGTCTACGAACGCGTGGACGAACCTTGCCGCAAGTGCGGCACGCCCGTGCGCCAGCGCGTGCAGGGCCAACGCTCGACCTACTGGTGCCCGGGTTGCCAGAAGTGAACCGCGCGGCACGCACGCCTGCAGCACGCACGCCCGACCGGCGCACGCTGCTGCCGCACTTCCGTCGTGCCGATGCGGTGATGGCCGCCTTGGTCGAGCAGGCGGGGCCGTACCGACTGCGCGCCGAGCCCTGCGAATCGCCGTTCCGTCACCTCGTGCGGGCGATCGCGTCGCAGCAGATCAGCGGCCGTGCCGCCGACGCCATCCTCGCGCGTTTCGTCGCGCTGTATGACGGCGAGGATTTCCCCACGCCCGGAGCGGTGCGCGATACGCCTGTGCCGCTGCTCCGCTCGGTCGGACTCTCCGCCGCAAAGGCCGCCGCCCTGCAGGATCTCGCGCGGCACACGCTGTCAGGTGTGGTGCCCGACAGCGCGGCCCTCGACCGCCTCGACGATGCGGCGATCGTCACGCGGCTCACGCAGGTGCGTGGCGTCGGACCGTGGACGGTGCAGATGATGCTGATGTTCCAGCTCGGCCGACCGGACGTGCTGCCTGTGGACGACTACGGCGTGCGCAACGGCTTCCGCCTTGCCTATGGCCTCGCCGAGCTGCCGACGCCGCGGGAACTCGCGCGCCACGGCGAGCGTTGGGCGCCCTATCGGTCGGCAGCGGCCTGGTATCTTTGGAGGGCGGTCGACCTCGCGCGCGCCGGGGCGCCGATGCCGATCGCCCCGCGACGGCAGGACCTCAGGGTGCGGGCACGCGCCGCTTCGTCTTCAGCGCCTCGGCCACGGCCGGATGCACGAACTCCGACACGTCGCCGCCCAGCACCGCGATCTCGCGCACCAGCGTCGAGGAGATGAAGGTGAACTGTTCCTTGGGCGTGAGGAACACGGTCTCGATCTCGGGCGCGATGTGGCGGCTCATGTTGGCCAACTGGAACTCGAACTCGAAGTCCGACACGGCGCGCAACCCGCGCAGCATGAAGCCGAGCCCATGCTCGCGCGCGAACTCCACCGTGAGCTTGGCGTAGCCCGTCACCTCGATGTTCGGGATGTGGGCGAGCGCCGTGCGTGCGAGCGCGATGCGCTGCTCGAGCGGGAACAGCGGCGTCTTGCCGGGATTGGCGGCGATCGCGATGACGACCCGGTCGAACATCTTCGCCGCGCGGCTCGCGATGTCGAGGTGGCCGTTGGTGATCGGGTCGAAGGTCCCGGGATACATCACGCCGCGGTTCATGCCGGAGGGTCCTCGTCGCTGCTGGGCCGCGCATCGCGGCGCAGCAGATGATAGCCGACCTCGCCCGCCTTGCCGTCGCGCCAGGCTTGCCATGAGGCGGGCAGGCCGGGCGGCGGCGCACCGGCCGGTGCCTCGAGGTAGACGAACGCCTCCGGCGCGAGCCACCCGCCCGACTCCAGCCGGGATGCAGCCTTGCCCCAGAGGGCGGCGCCGAACGGCGGGTCGAGGAACACGATGTCGAAGGGAACGGTGCGACCGGGAGGCGTCGCCAAGGACGCGAGCGCATCGGCGCGGTGGAACTCGGCGCTGCCCACCGGCGTGCCCGCATCGCGCGACGCCGTGCTCCACTCCGTGCAACGCTCGCGCAGCGCCGTGACGGCCTTGGCGTCGGCATCGACGAAAGACGCATGCGCCGCGCCACGCGACAGCGCTTCGAGCCCGAGCGCACCGCTGCCGGCGAAGAGATCGAGCACCCGCGCGCCACGGACGTGCGGCGCAAGCCAGTTGAAGAGCGTCTCGCGCACGCGATCGGGCGTCGGGCGGATGTCAGGGCCTTCCGGGAAGCGCCAACGCCGCCCACGCCACTGGCCGGCGATGATGCGCAGTTCGCGGGATCCGGCAGCGCGGGACCCGGCAGTGCGGGGCCCGGGAGTTCGGGCTCTGTCGGGTGGGCGGTTCACGGGACGAAGCGTACCCGAGCGGCGGGCAGAGACCTAGCCGCCGGGCCGCACAGGCGCCGCCTGCAGCGACACATGCTTCCTGCCGCCGGCCACCGATTGGCGACCGACCTCCGTGAAGCCGAAGCCGCGATGGAAGCGCTCGGACGCGGGGTTCGGCGGTTCGATGTCGTACTCGCAGGTGACCCACGGCAATCGCGACCGGACCGCATGGGCGAACACCGCACCGTAGAGTGCACGGCCGAGTCCACGACCGTGCGACGTCGCCGCGACCACCACCCGATCGACATACAGGAAGCGGTCGTAGCCGGTCTCGAAGAAAAGGTAGTTCGTGCTGTCGTAGTCCTGCCTCTCGCGCAGCGCAAGCACGAAGGCGACGACCTGCGGGCCTTCCTCGATGACCTGATGGAGGTCGGATCGGCGATGCAGCTGCGCGAGGCGCTCCGGCGTCAACGGACTGAGGAAGCGCTCCGACTCGAGGTTGAGAGCGAGGATCGCCGCGAAGTCGCAGGGCGTGGCGGGACGTAAGGTCATGCGGATCGGGTCGCCAAAGCTCAAGGGGCGCGCTTCTCTGGTGATCGTCGCGCAACCTTCGGGTGTCACGCAACCTGCGCAGGCCGACAGGCCGCCGGTTGCGCGCGCCGAGGTCGTGGGCGATGATGGACTCGACAACAATAATATCAGGGGGTTTCCGTCATGACCGTCGAATTGACCTTCCTCGTCTACATCGCGGTGTTCACCGTCCTGATGTGGGTGCCGTACATCCTCAACCTCATCGTCGTGCGCGGCCTCACACAGGCCGTCGGCTATCCGACCGACCCGAAGCCGCTCGCGCCCTGGGCGCAGCGCCTGAAGGCGGCCCACTACAACGCGATCGAGAACCTCGTGGTGTTCGCGACGCTCATCCTCGTGGCGCACGTCGCCGGCGCGAACGGCCCGGCCACCGCGGCCTGCGCGATGGTCTACTTCTGGGCGCGCATCGTGCACGCCTTGGCGTACACCTTCGCGATCCCCTGGGTGCGCACGCTCGCGTTCGCGGTCGGGGTCGGCGCGATGCTCTGCATCGCGGCGCAGTTGCTGTGATCACGGGGTGCCGTCGCGGGCGACCGCGGCGGCACCCGGACCTTGGGCAGCAGCAGCCGGGGCGGCGCTGCTAGAATCCGCCCATGCCCTCCGACGCCCCCAGCGGTTTTTTCCAGCGCCTGCGCGCCGCGTTCTCGCGCGGCGGCGAGACCCTCGGCGCCGGCCTCGGCGCGATGCTGGGCGGGCGCAAGATCGACGCCGCGGCGCTCGAGGAGCTCGAGACACGGCTCCTGCAGGCGGACTGCGGCGTCACGGTCACCGAGGAGCTCATCGAGGGCCTGCGCAAGCGCGTGGCACGCCAGCAGCTGGGCGACGTCGAAGCCCTGCTCGCGGCGCTGCGCGAGGACATCACCGCGCTGCTCGCGCCCGTGGCGCAGCCGCTCGTCATCGACCGGGCACACAAGCCCTTCACGCTGCTCGTGGTCGGCGTCAACGGCTCGGGCAAGACCACCACCATCGGCAAGCTCGCGCAGCGCTACGGTGCGCAGGGCTTGAAAGTGGTGCTCGCCGCGGGCGACACGTTCCGCGCCGCCGCCGTGGAACAGATCGGCGTCTGGGCTTCGCGCACCGGCGCCGAGCTCGTCGCCCAGACCACCGGCGCCGATCCGGCGGCGGTCGCCTTCGATGCGCTGCAGTCGGCGCGGGCGCGGGGCGCCGACCTGCTGATCGCCGACACGGCCGGCCGCTTGCAGGCGCAGGCCCACCTGATGGAAGAGCTGCGCAAGGTTCGCCGGGTGCTCGGCAAGGCCGATCCCAGCGCCCCGCAGGAGGTGCTGCTGGTGCTCGACGCCACCCAGGGCCAGAACGCGCTCGCGCAGGCCCAGCAGTTCCACGCCGCCGTAGGCGTCACCGGCCTCGTGCTCACCAAGCTCGACGGCACGGCGCGCGGCGGCATCGTGCTCGCCATCGCGCGGCAACTCAAACTGCCGATCCGCTTCGTCGGCCTCGGCGAACAGGCCGCGGACCTCGCGGAGTTCGACGCCGCGGCCTTCGCCAAGGCTTTGGTGGACGGTGGCGCTCCTGGCGCCGCTCCCGGAGCTGCTGCATGAGCGACACCCCGATGATCCGCTTCGACCGCGTCTCCAAGCGTTACCCCAACGGTCGCGACGCGCTGCGCGAGGTCTCGCTGCAGGTCGAACCCGGCGAGTTCGTGTTCCTCACCGGCCGCTCGGGCGCGGGCAAGAGCTCGATCCTGAAACTGGTCGGGCTGCTCGAGCGCCCCACGCGCGGTACGGTGACGGTCAACGGCCAGGACACGGCGTCGCTGCCCGCGCGGGCGATCCCCGCCTATCGCCGACGGCTCGGCATGGTGTTCCAGGACCACCAGTTGCTGATGGACCGGCCGGTCTACGACAACGTCGCGCTGCCGCTGGTGGTCGCCGATGCGCCGTTCCGCGACATCGACAAGCGCGTCCGCGCAGCGCTCGACCAGGTGGGCCTGCTCGAACAGGTCCGCGCGCTCCCCTCCGAGCTGTCGGTCGGCGAGCAGCAGCGCGTCGGCATCGCGCGTGCGGTGGTCGGCAAGCCGGTCGTGCTGATCGCCGATGAGCCGACCGGCAACCTCGACCATGCGCTGGCGCTCGATGTCATGCGCCTCTTCCGCCGCTTCCAAGAGGTCGGCGTGACGGTGGTGGTCGCGACCCACGACCTGTCGCTGGTCGAGGAGTTCGGGCAGCGCAGCATCCACGTCGAGGACGGCAAGGTGTCCGCATGATCTCGCCGGCCACCTGGACGACACGTCACCTGCAATCGCTGGTCGCCGCGCTCGGCCGCCTGCTGCGCCGGCCGCTCTCGACGCTGCTCACCACGCTCGTCATCGCCGTCGCGCTCGCCCTGCCCGCAGGGCTCTGGCTGCTGGTGCAGAACGCGCGCGCCGCCACCGGGGATCTCGCGACGGCGGTGCAGGTCTCGGCCTTCCTCAAGGTCGGCACGCCGGTGGCGCGGGCGCAGGAGCTTGCGGTCGCCGTGCGAGCCCAGCCCGGCATCGCCACCGTGACCCTGATCACCGCAGAGCAGGGTCTCAAAGAATTCCGCGAGCGCTCCGGCTTCGGCAAGGCGCTCGACGCGATCGAGGGCAACCCGCTGCCGCACACCCTCGTCATCCAGCCGACCACCGGCCAGCGCGACGCGGCGGCGCTCGACCGGTTGCGCGAAGCCCTCGCCGTCTGGCCCGAGGTCGAGATCGTGCAGGCCGACACCGAATGGGCGCAGCGGCTCTCCGCCCTGCTCGCGGTGTTGCGCACGCTGTTCCTCGCCTCGGCGGTGCTGCTCGGTCTCGGTGTGCTGGCCGTCATCGGCAACACCACGCGCGTCGAGATCGCAGCCCGCCTGCCCGAGATCGCCGTCACCAAGCTGGTCGGCGGCTCGGACGCCTTCATCCGTCGCCCCTTCCTCTACTCGGGCCTCTTCCACGGCGTGCTCGGCGGCCTGCTCGCGCTCGGCCTCGTGGCGGGCGTGCTCGGGATGCTGGAGGTGCCGGTCGCCCGGCTGGTGTCGCTCTACGGTGGGCGATTCCAGCTAGCCGGGCTCGCGGCCGAGGAGATGCTGTGGGTGGTGCTCGCCGGCGCCCTGCTCGGCCTCATCGGCGCTTGGGCGGGGGCAGCACGGCAGATCGGCCGGATCGAGCCGCAGCGCTGACGCGAGCGGGCGGAACGCCCCCAAGTATTTGAATCCATTGACTTTATAGTTTGAACTTGGGCGGCGTTTAGCACTCCAACTACGGGAGTGCTAGACTGTTCTGGAGGTACACCATGACCGCCAATGCCCTGATCGCCCGCTACTCTGACGTCGCGCTCGCCGGCCCGCTCGGCAACCTCGACGCCTATCTCGACCGCGTCTCGCGAGTGCCGGTGCTGTCGCGCGAGGACGAGCAGATGCTCGCCCGTCGCTTCCGCGACGATGGCGACGTCGAGGCGGCGCGTGCGCTGGTGCTCTCCCATCTTCGCTTCGTCGCGCACATCGCGCGTGGCTATCTGGGCTATGGCCTGCCGGTCGGCGATCTGGTGCAAGAAGGCAATGTCGGCCTCATGAAGGCCGTCAAGCGCTTCGACCCGGACCTCGGCGTACGGCTTGTGTCCTTCGCCGTGCACTGGATCCGCGCCGAGATCCATGAATACGTGCTGCGCAACTTCCGCCTCGTCAAGGTCGCCACCACCAAGGCGCAGCGCAAGCTGTTCTTCAACCTGCGCCGCATGAAGAAGAACCTCGGCTGGCTGTCGGCCGAGGAGACCGCCACGGTCGCACGCGAACTCGGCGTCGAGCCGACGGAGGTCACGGAGATGGAGCGGCGCCTGAGCGCGCGCGATCTCGCCTTCGACCCCTCGCCCGCCGAATCCGACGAGGATGACATCCACAACCCGGCCGCCTACCTGCCCGCGCCGGATGCCGATCCCGCCCAGCAGGTCGAGGAGGCGGAGTGGGACGAGTCGGCGCAGGCCGGTCTCGCCCGCGCGATCGCCGGGCTCGATCCGCGCAGCCGCGACATCCTCGCCAGCCGCTGGATGACCGGCGATGCCGACAAGGCCACGCTGCACGAACTCGCCGCGAAGTACGGCGTGTCGGCCGAGCGCATCCGTCAGCTCGAAGCGAACGCGATCAAGAAGCTGCGCGCGCTGATGCTCGAGACGGCCTGACGGCCCTCGACGCCCGACTCCGGGCACCCCGACTCCGGGCACCCCGACTCCGGGTACACCGGCCCCGGGCGCTCAATCCACGCCTTGTTCCGGCGCCGGTGGCGTCGTGGCCTTGCTGTAGCCACGCGGCCGGATCGCCACCGTGTTGATGATGCGCGTGCAGCGCCGACCGTCCGCGAGGAAATAACCGTATTCGAACGAGGGCGTGCTGCGCCCGTCGCGGGCGAGCTCCTCGCGGACGCGATCCTCGAGATCCGGCGGGAACTCGAAGCGCAGCTCGAGATCCGTGCTGCCGCCCAGCTCGAAGTCGATCTGCATCGAGCGGGTCCAGGTCGAGTGGCCGGGGAACACCCGCGCGCAGGCGAGGGCCGCGATCGGGTCGGCGAGCGCCGCCTGATAGCCGCCGAACATGACGCCGCCCGGGTTGCGCGAGATGGCGTTGAGCGGCAGGCGGATGCGCACCTTGCGCCACTGCGGCGAGACTTCCAGCACCTTGATGCGCATGGCGAGGAAGGGCGGATAGAACTCGAGCAGGCGGCCGTCCGGCAACCATCGATGCTCGGCGGCACGACGCAGGATGCGCTGGAAGAAGTAGGGACGGCTCATGCGCCGCAGGCCTCCCGCAGGGCGGAGCGACCCGTGAGGATCGCCGCCTCCTCGAAGACCATCGCATGCAACTCCGCGGTGCGCTCCGCGCTCGACGCGTAGCCGCCCGCCAAGGTCACCACCATCGGCAAGCCGCGCGCTCGCGCCCAGCCGAGCACTTGCCGCTCGCGCTCGCGCAGCCCCGCGTCGCTCAAAGAAAACCGCCCGTAACGGTCGCCCGCGGCGACATCGACACCGGCGAGGTAGAAGACGAGGTCCGGCGCAAAGCCCGCCACGAGCTGCGGCAGGTGCGCGGCAAGCGCCGCGAGATAGCCCTCATCGTCCGTGCCGTCCGGCAGGCCGACATCGAGCGTCGAACGCATCTTGCGTACCGGGTAATTGCGCTCGCCATGCATCGAGAAGGTGACCACCGAGTCGTCGCCCTCGAAGATCGCGGCGGTGCCGTTGCCCTGGTGCACATCGAGGTCCACCACCATCGCGCGGCGGATCATGCCCTCGGCCTGCAGGCGGCGGATCGCCACGGCGACGTCGTTGAGCACGCAGAACCCCTCGCCATGGTCCGCGAAGGCGTGGTGGGTCCCGCCCGCGAGGTTGCCGGCGATGCCGTCCTCGAGCGCCGCGCGGGCGGCGAGCAGCGTGCCTTGCACGGCGAGGCGCGAGCGGCGCAGCAGCCGCGGGGTCCACGGCACACCGAGCGCACGCACTTCGGCGGCATCGAGGCCGTCGCCGAACAGCCGGTCGAGGTATCCCGTCGTGTGCACCCGCGCGAGATCCTCGTAGGCGGCTTCCTCCGGCACGAGTTCGTCCTCGGCGCGCAGCCAGCCGCCCGCCCGCAAGCGTTCGCGGACCAACGGGTACTTCGCCATCGGGAACGGATGCCCGTCTGGCAGCGGCAGGAAATAATCGGGGTGGTGGCTGGCTTTCAAGATGGCTCGGGATGGGCTACAA
>Ga0208596_1000695_pt1 | contig 10116 bp, 6 predicted proteins | sample LakMenEpi12Jul11_FD_150686 | JGI IMG/M metagenome (GOLD analysis project Ga0208596, IMG submission 150686) | Freshwater microbial communities from Lake Mendota, WI - 12JUL2011 deep hole epilimnion (SPAdes) | ecosystem: Environmental > Aquatic > Freshwater > Lake > Epilimnion/Euphotic zone ...
CCAAGAAAGGTTCTTATATATTTTAGTGGATGAATTCCAAGACACAAGTGGCACCCAGAATGAGCTCGTGCAATTGTTGACCAACTATTGGGAGCAACCAAATTTATTTGTAGTGGGTGATGATGACCAAAGTATATTTAGATTCCAAGGTGCCAATGTCGAAAACATGTTGCACTTTCAAACTCAGTATAAGGATGATATTGTCAATATTGTTTTGGAACAAAACTACCGCTCGACACAACCGATATTAGATGCGTCTACACAGGTAATCAATCAAAATCAGGAAAGGTTGATCAATAAAATTGGTGGCTTATCAAAAAATTTAATTGCTTCCCTTCCCGAAAATCAGTCCATTGACATTGCACCATCCATCCTTCAGTACAATGATCCACAAGAAGAGATGATGGACATCACCGAAAAAATTGCACAATTAATCAATACAGGAACGGAGCCCAAAGAGATTGCAGTATTGTATAAAGAACATAAATACGGTACTGAAATTGCGCATTTTTTACAGCAAAAAAATATTCCTATTTACAGCAGGAGAACTGCCAACCTTTTTGATCAAATACTGATTCAGCAGATCTTAAAAATACTAGACTATTTAGCCTGTGAGTGGGATCAACCTAATGAGGGCGCTAATTTATTATTTGAAATACTCCATTTCAAATGGTGGGGAATATCCCCTATCACCATTGCTACGCTTACGGTGGAGGCCAATCAATTAAAATTTAATCATAAAGAAAATAGTTTTAGAAAAGTCTTAATAGATAAAACACAAGAGGTACAAACAGATTTATTTTCAACAGGTGGATTAGAGCAAGTGGCCAAAGCAGTTAAAGTATTAGAGGATTTAATTGGACAAATTCCCAATGTGACTTTGGTGAATTTGATCGAACAGATTTTACAAAAGACAGGCATCATACAAGCCGTTTTAAATAGTGATGACAAAGCAGCAGAATTAGATATGGTGACTTCGTTTTTTGACTTTATCAAAGAAGAAACGCATCGCAAGCCTAGTTTAGATTTGAAGACTTTAGTTGATATCTTTCGTTTAATGAAACGCGAAGACATCCGCCTACCATTGCCTATTACCTTGGGTTCAGATGCTGGTGTGAATTTGTTAACCACACATAGTAGCAAGGGCCTTGAATTCACCCATGTATTTTTAGCAGGCACCAATGCGGCTTATTGGGAGAAAAAAAGAACGACTGCAGCTGCAGGTTATAAGCTCCCAGATACAGTATTGAGTACTTTAGAAAGAGCAGATGATAAAGAAGAATTAAGAAGATTATTTTATGTAGCTATTACAAGAGCTAAAAAACATTTAACTATTTCATACAGTAAGTACAAGGCGGATGGTAAAGAACTTGAGCCGAGTCAATTTCTAATTGAACTAGTGCAAGGCAATGATGGAATGATACAAGCGCAAGAATTAGATGCATCCGTTAAAATGCAATATAAATTGCTCAGACTTGAAACCACATTGAAGCCAAGCATTGCACAATTAGAAGCCGATTTTATCCAACCAAAATTGGATAAATTTTCCATGAATGTCACTGCATTGAATAATTACTTAAACTGTCCTTTACGTTTTTATTACAACAGCTTAATTCGTGTGCCTTCTGGGAAATCAGAAGCAACTACTTTTGGTTCTGCAATACACGATGCACTGAATAAACTATTTGAAAAAATGCAAAAAGCAGGAAACGTATTTCCTGATAAGCAAACCCTTGTAGAAGATTTTGAATTCTATATGAAAAGGCATCGCGAAGCATTTACGCAACAAGAATTTAAAGATCGTTTAGATCTTGGCGGTACAGTCTTAGTCAACTATTATGATTTTTATGTGCAGCAATGGAATAAAATTGTCGCAACCGAATATAGAATCACCAATATTGTAGTCAATGATATTCCATTAAAAGGTGCGATAGACAAAATCGAATTCAATGGCAAAGATGTTGTCGTGATTGACTACAAGACGGGTAATATTGACAATGCAAGAGAGCAGTTGAAGGGACCGAATGAAAAGAATCCAAATGGTGGTGATTACTGGAGACAGGCCGTGTTCTATAAAATACTCTTAAGACATCATCCTAAAAATTGGCAGGTCACTAGCGCAGAATTTGATTTTGTGGAGCCCAATAAGAAAAAAACTTTTGAAAAGATTGCCATTGAGATGACAGAAGCAGACATTACCACGGTTCAGCAGCAAATAAAAATGGTTTGGGATAAAATCCAACAAAAAGATTTTTATACCGGTTGTGGTAAGGAAGATTGTCATTGGTGCAATTTTGTAAAAAACAATGAACTAGCCGTCGCATTACATGCCCTAGAGGAGGAAATTTAACTAAGTTTGCATACTATGACTCGATTCAGATTGATTCCAGCTACTCTAATCATTTGTTTGACTGCTATGGCACTCATGCAAATAGGGGGCTGTGCCAATATTGTACCCCCTTCTGGAGGACCAAGAGATAGTATCCCACCTTATGCAGTATATGCCAAACCAAAAGACTCAAGCACAGGGATTGCACCCAAGGAAATTTTAATCAGCTTTAACGAATACATTACGACCAATGCATTGCAAGAACAATTGATTGTGTCTCCTAATATCAAGAACAATCCTTTGATAGATCAAAGGTTAAATATGGTGCGCATCCGCTTATCGGATAGTTTAAATGCAAACACCACCTATAGTTTTCAATTTGGAAATGCATTAAGGGATGTAAATGAAGGCAATATTGCACAAAATTATACCTATGTATTTAGTACAGGAGATAAGATAGACACAGGCAAACTTTATGGCAAAGTTCAAATTGCAGAAAGCGGTTTAGTAGACAGTAGTTTAATTGCGGTCTTGCATCCTATTGACAATGATTCTGCTATCTTTAAAGACAAGCCCAATTATTATTCAAGGATCAATGGACAGGGTGTATTTGAATTTAAATTTTTACCTGAAAGAAATTTTAATATCTACATTGTTCCAAATGATTATACCAAGCGATATGATGATTCAACGAAATTGTTTGCATTCCTAAATAGTACTGTACATCCTGCTAAAAACAAGGATAGCATTCAGTTATATGCATTTGAAGCTAGTCCAAAAAAAGAAAAAAAATTAGCCACTGCGATAGGTTCAAAAAATACTAAAAAACAATCTCCCCTTTTAAAGTATAGTAGCAATTTAGAAGGTCAAGAAAAAGATTTTTTAAGCCCATTGACATTGAATTTCGAAACATTGATTCACCTAAATGACAGTTTTAAAATTGGTATTACCGATACCAATTTAGTACAACAAGAAGGCGTAAAGGTATTGGTCAATGCACAAAATAAACAACAAGTAACAATAGATTTTCCTTGGGAAGCTGAGACAGATTACAAGTTAGTCCTACCACAAAAATCGATACAAGATAGCCTTTCTAATTTTTTAGTAAAAGCAGATACCCTAAGATTTAAAACGAAACCTGAATCAAGTTATGGCACTGCAATTTTAAGGATCAATGGTTTCCAACAATTTGAGCAACCTGTTTTATTGTTGATACAGGACCAGAAAGTCAAATTCAGCTACCCTATCACGCAAAACGTATTACGCATTCCTTTGTTACCACCTGGAGATTATCAGTTAAAATTATTGATGGACGCCAATCAAAATGGGCGCTGGGATACAGGTAAATTCATGGGTAAAAAACTGCAACCAGAACTAGTGCGCAACCTGAATTTAATTTTAAATATCAGGGCTAATTGGGATAATGAAATGAACCTCATTTTAAAACCCTAATTTTATATTTTACAATTGTATGCAACTACCCTCTTCCTTACTTGAAAACGCTGTAGCAGAATTTTCCAAACTTCCGGGTATTGGCAAAAAAACAGCATTGCGTTTGGTATTGCATTTATTGAAACAAGATGCATCTAGCACTACCCAATTTAGTGAGGCCTTAAATAGAATGCGCAAGGAAATTCAATTTTGTAAAACCTGCTTCAACATCAGTGATGGACCTACCTGCTCTATCTGTGCGAATACATCCAGGTCTAAAGAAACCATTTGTGTAGTGGAAAATATTAGAGACGTGATTGCGATTGAAAATACAAGTCAGTACCATGGTACTTATCATGTATTGGGCGGTATTATATCTCCTTTGGACGGCATTGGTCCAGAACAATTAACTATTGAACCTTTGATGGAACGCATCCGAAAAGATGCAGTGACAGAATTAATTTTTGCTTTAAATCCAACCATACAAGGCGATACCACCATTTATTATATCCAAAAGAAAATGACTGGCAATGCATGCAAAGTCACCACCATTGCAAGAGGGATTGCTTTTGGGGGCGAATTAGAATATGCAGACGAAATGACCTTAGGAAAAAGTATCTCCAACCGTCAACCCATCCAACAATACATCAAGTAAATTGTTATTTTAAGGAAACCCCTATTTTCAAATAGCCATTTAACACATATTGATAATACAATTTGGAAAAATAAAGGATAAATACTAATTTTAATGTTCAAACATTGATTTATGAATCTAAGAATAATCACCCTACTTATAGCAAGTCTTGCATTTGTACAAGTTCAAGCACAAAAAATTTATAGTACAAAAACTGCTAAAGTTAGATTCATCGCAGTAGATGATAAAGACATTGACGCCACTAACACAAAAGCTGTGAGTCGCTTAGAAACCAATGGTAACATAAGTTTTATCATGCTCATGAAAGATTTTAGTTTTGAGATGGACCTAATGCAAAAGCATTTTAATGAGGAATATGTGGAGTCAGATAAATTTCCTCGTGGCATATTCAATGGTCAAATTACCAATATCAAATCTGTCAATTTCGCGAAGGACGGCAGCTACCCAATCATTGTAAATGGCAATATGCAAGTGCATGGCGTCAATAAAGCAATACAAACCAATGGGGTGATTGTCATATCTAAAGGCTTGCCCAAAGCGAGCGCTAAATTTACAGTAAGCTTGAAGGATTTTGGTATCGGTGGAGTCTTAATTAAGATGGTTGCCGACAAAGTCGACGTGGAAGTGGTTGCGAATTATCAATAACCATTGGTAATATTTTGCCATCAGTTGATTCTGCCCTATCTTCGCAGCGCAACAGCAGGAGGATTTGTTTATTGTTCACCCTGCCATCCGAAAGGAGAAAAGAACTAATAAACGATACCCTTATCGCCCCCCTACCTCTTTTCCTATTGGATGCTGCATAAAATTTAATGTAGTATTATGTCAATTAAGGAAGCTTTACAAGAAAGAATTTTAGTGATTGATGGCGCCATGGGCACCATGGTTCAACGTCATAAATTAACGGAAGAAGATTTTCGTGGAACAAGATTTGCCAATTGGCATACCGATGTAAAAGGCAATAACGACCTTTTATGTATTACACAACCAGCCATCATTACTGGTATTCATTTACAATACTTAGAAGCAGGCGCAGACATTATTGAAACCAATACTTTCAGTAGTACCTCTATCGCAATGGCGGATTATGACATGCAGGAACTGGCATATGAATTGAATGTGGCAGCGGCAAAATGTGTTCGTGATGCAATTGATCAATACAAAGCAAAACATCCTAATAGTACCGAAAAATATATTGCAGGCGCAATTGGTCCTTTAAATAAAACATTAAGTCTTTCCCCCGACGTAAACAATCCAGGTTTCCGCGCAGTGACTTTTGACGAAGTCGTTGTGGCTTATACAGAACAGATTCGTGGTCTTGTAGATGGAGGTGTAGATGTTATATTGGTTGAAACTATTTTTGATACGCTGAATGCTAAAGCAGCCATCTTTGCAATCAAAGAATACTTTAGAAAGATAGGAAAACCAGAATTGCCGATCATGATTAGCGGCACCATCACAGATGCATCTGGTAGAACTTTAAGCGGTCAAACATTAGAAGCATTTTATACTTCTGTGGCACATGCTAAACCATTGAGCGTTGGATTAAATTGTGCATTAGGTGCACAAGAAATGCGCGCACATATTGAGGAACTTTCTCAAATCGCAACTTGTTATACATCGGCCTATCCCAATGCTGGCTTACCGAATGCGATGGGTGAATACGATGAAGCACCGCATCAAACAGCGCATTTTATTGAAGAATGGGCCAAAAATAAATTTGTAAATATTGTAGGCGGATGTTGTGGCACCACCCCAGACCATATCAAACATATGGCAGATAATGTGCGCAACATGCAACCAAGAAATTTACCTATTGTAGACAAAACTATTTAAGATTATGAGCGAATTACCTATACATATCAAACCCTATTTAAGATTAGCTGGATTAGAACCTTTAGTGATTCGTCCTGAAACAAATTTTGTGAATGTTGGTGAAAGAACCAATGTGACAGGCTCTAAAAAATTTGCAAGACTCATTAAAGAAAATAAATACGAAGAAGCTTTATCTGTTGCACGTCAACAGGCAGAAAGTGGTGCACAGATCATTGATATCAATATGGACGATGCCTTACTTGAAGGCGTAAAAGCAATGACGACTTATTTGAATTTATTACAGAGCGAACCGGATATTGCAAAAATCCCTATCATGATTGATAGCTCAAAATTTGAGATCATCGAAGCTGGATTAAAATGTGTACAAGGAAAATGTATTGTGAACTCTATTTCGATGAAAGAGGGGGAAGCAAAGTTCATAGAACAAGCGCATATCTGTAAAGCCTATGGTGCTGCAGTCATTGTAATGGCATTTGATGAAGTTGGGCAGGCAGATACTAAAGCAAGAAAAGTAGAGATTTGTACACGTGCTTATAAAATTTTAGTTGAACAAGTTGGATTCGACCCACAAGACATCATTTTTGATCCAAACATTTTCGCAGTTGCAACAGGCATCGAAGAGCATAACAATTATGCAGTAGATTTTATAGAAGCAACAAGAGAGATAAAAGCCTTAATGCCTTTGGCAAAAGTAAGTGGTGGCGTGTCGAATGTATCTTTTTCATTTAGAGGTAACGATGCAGTAAGAGAAGCCATTCATGCAGTGTTTTTATACCATGCGGTAAATGCAGGAATGGATATGGGTATTGTGAATGCAGGTCAATTAATTGTGTATGATGAGATTGAACCTGAATTAAAACAACTTTGTGAGGATGTAATTTTGAATCAAAACAATGATGATAACCAAGCGACTGAAGCATTGATTCAATATGCAGATGCCTTGAAAGCAAAAGGAGAAGACGCAGGACAAGTGGCAGAAGCCAATAGTAAAAAATTAGCATGGAGATCGGGCACTGTTGAGGAAAGACTAGCACATTCATTGATCAATGGTATTACGGATTTCATTGAAGCAGATACAGAAGAAGCAAGACTACAATATAGTGCACCATTGGAAGTGATTGAAGGACCTTTGATGGCCGGCATGAATCAAGTAGGTGATTTATTTGGCGCAGGTAAAATGTTTTTACCGCAGGTAGTGAAAAGTGCAAGGGTGATGAAAAAGAGTGTTGCCGTGTTGACACCATTTATCGAAGCAGAAAAAGAAAGAATAAAAAATGCCTCTGCAAATCCAAATGGTCAAACGAAAGGACCAGCTAAAATTTTGCTAGCCACAGTAAAAGGCGATGTGCATGATATTGGTAAAAATATTGTGGGTGTGGTATTGGGCTGTAATGGATACGAAATAATTGATATTGGTGTAATGGTGCCTGCAGATAAAATTCTTGCAGAAGCAGAAAAGCATCAAGTAGATATCATTGGATTAAGTGGATTGATCACGCCATCATTAGACGAGATGGTTTACATCGCAAAAGAAATGAAACGTCGTGGCATGACCATTCCGTTGATGATTGGAGGCGCGACGACTTCTAGAATGCATACTGCAGTTAAAATTGCACCAGAATACAATGATGGGGTAATACATGTATTGGATGCATCAAGAAGTGTGACTGTTGCTGGATCCTTGTTGAACAAAGAAACAAAAAAGCCATTCCTAGCAGAATTAGAACAAGCATACACCCAATTAAAGACAGACTTTGACAATAAAAAAACAGTCAAGCAAAGCATCCCCTATGCTACAGCATTAGAAAATAAAGTAGCGATTGATTGGAGTGAATTTAATGCAACTGCACCAAGTTTTACAGGAAACAAAGCCATTGAAATAACAGATCTTTCTGTACTAGTAGACTATATAGATTGGAAACCATTCTTTATTGCATGGGAATTACATGGAAATTACCCAGCCATTTTAACAGATGAAGTTGTTGGTGAAGTTGCAAGTAAATTATACCAAGACGCACAGGCTTTATTAAAAAAGATCATTGCAGAAAATTGGTTAACTGCAAAAGCAGCAATCGGTTTTTGGCCAGCAAAATCAAATGGCGATGATGTGACTGTTACGGACGGTTCAACAAATATTGACTTGCATTTCCTAAGACAACAAGCAAAGAAAGCAGCAGGTCAACCAAATTTCTCTTTGGCTGATTTTATTTGTCCTGCATCAGAAAATAAGGCAGATTATATTGGTGCATTTGCGGTGACCATTCATGGAATCGAAAAACATATCAAAGCATTTGAGGAAAATTTAGACGACTACAATAAAATAATCTTACAAGCATTAGCAGATCGTTTTGCAGAAGCATTTGCAGAATATTTACATGCTAAAACAAGAAAAGAATATTGGGGCTATGCAAAAGAGGAGCAATTAGACAACGAGGCATTGATTCAAGAAAATTATGTAGGCATTCGTCCAGCACCAGGCTATCCAGCTTGTCCAGACCATACAGAAAAATATACCTTATTTAATTTATTGAATGCAGAACAACATACTGGCATTAGTTTGACAGAAAGTTTAGCCATGTATCCAGCATCAAGTGTTTGTGGATGGTATTTTGCACATCCTCAAAGTCAATATTTTGGATTAGGTAAAATTCAGCAAGACCAAGTCGTTGACTATGCGAAAAGAAAAAATCAATCTTTAGAGTATATCACCAAATGGTTACAACCTGTAATTGATTAACCCTTTTCAAACAACCACCAGAATTTTTTTCTTGGTGTAACCACATAACTTGAAACGTATTTACGAATATGTTCAATGGCTTCGTCACAGTCATCGGTCAATAAGATAAAGTCTTTGTCTTCTGGAGAAATAGTACCTGCTGCAATCATATGTTCCATCCATTGCATGAAAGGTTCGTGGTAGTCTTTACCCATTACCACAATGGGAAAATTTTTGATGATTTTAGTTTGTACCAATGTAAGGGTCTCAAAAAATTCATCTTGTGTGCCAAAGCCACCAGGCATAATCACAAAAGCATAGGAATACTTGACCAATAAAACTTTTCTGATAAAAAAGAAATTAAACGTAATACTGGTTTGAACATAAGGGTTAGGGGTTTGTTCAAAAGGCAATTTAATATTACAACCTACCGATTTTCCTCCTGCTTCAAAAGCGCCTCTGTTAGCAGCTTCCATGATTCCAGGACCTCCACCGGTCATCGTAACCATGCCCAATTCTGCAATTCGTTTACCAATCTCTCTTGCCTGCTTATAATAGATATGATCCTCATTAAATCTAGCAGATCCAAATACCGTCACACAAGGGCCAATGAAATGTAGGGCTCTAAATCCTTTTATAAATTCAAAGAAGATTTGTAATGCAAATTTAAATTCATTTATCCTGGGCTTAGGGCCTTCCAATTGAAAACCTGAATAGGCTGGTATAATTTTCTTCTTCGGTTGATTCATATATTGAAGTTAAATAAATAATCTATAGAGAAGCTTAAAATAGTTAATTTTGATATAGAAATTGAAGCCCATTTATGAAACTACGCATACCCGGTATATTTCTTTTTTTAAGTATTCTGATCAGCGAATTTACATTTGCGCAAACACCCGTTGTACTTGAACAAATACAAAGCTATTCCTATATTTTACCCAATGCAGATTATTGGAAATTAGATAAAAAAGCTGCCTTACAAATAAGAGATGCATTAGAGCAAAATTTATTCAAATCCATGTCTTTAAAATTGAATAAAGATTTTCCAACAAATACGGTAGCACTAACAAAGTTTAATCAACTAGGTAAAATTCAAATCAATTGGGAACAAACAGCCTCTATTCCATTGCACGCATATGTTGAGTTATA
>Ga0208596_1000697_pt1 | contig 10078 bp, 10 predicted proteins | sample LakMenEpi12Jul11_FD_150686 | JGI IMG/M metagenome (GOLD analysis project Ga0208596, IMG submission 150686) | Freshwater microbial communities from Lake Mendota, WI - 12JUL2011 deep hole epilimnion (SPAdes) | ecosystem: Environmental > Aquatic > Freshwater > Lake > Epilimnion/Euphotic zone ...
ATTTGATGATGATGTGGCAACTACCGCCACTCTTCTCGGGCGCGAACCCCAGAATTTCCGTGTTCCACCAGCCCCGGTTGAGGGCCAGCCAGCCAAGATCATCTCGATCTTTAATCAAAAGGGCGGCGTTGGAAAGACAACTACAACTATCAATCTCGGTGCTGCCATTGCAGAACTTGGTCGCCGCGTACTTCTCGTTGACTTCGACCCACAAGGCGGTTTATCTCTAGGACTTGGAGTAAATGCACACGCACTTCCACTAGAGAACACCGTTTACTACGCGTTGATGACACCGGATGCGAATATCGATGAGATCGTTCTTAAATCATCTGTTGCAAATTTAGATTTCCTTCCTGCCAACCGCGATTTGGGTACTGCTGAAACAACTCTTGGCGCTGAAATCGGCGGGCAACAGTATTTGAAGCGCGCACTTGGTCGCCTAAAGGATCGTTACGACGTAATCTTGATCGACTGCCAACCTACTATGGGCCAGTTAACTATTAACGCACTTGTTGCATCAGATGAAGTTATCGTCCCGCTGCAATGTGAATATTTCGCACTTCATGGATTTATTGAGTTGAAGGGAAACATCGAGAAGGTTAAGAGTTTCCTTAATCCAGATCTAAATCTCATCGGAATCCTTGCGACGATGTACGAGAAGAAGACACTTCACAACCGTGAAGTGCTGACTGCAATTTTAGAGAAGTATCCCGAAGATGTTTTTGAGACAATCATCGCTAAGACAATTCGCTTCTCTGAAACAACTGTTGCCGGTGAACCAATTACTAGTTATGCATCATCATCAGGGGGCGCTGCTTCTTATCGCAGATTAGCCCGTGAACTTATTGCCCGAGGAGGCGCACGATGACCCGTAGAGCAAGCTTGCCTGGAGCAGATGAACTCTTCCGCGCGAATACACCAGCACTTAGCGCAGTACGCCAAGTAGTTGAAGAAGCGCAAGAAGTGAGCAAGCCGATTGGCGTTGCTCCTACAAATCCGAAGACAAAGAAGGGTGTTCGCTCAACGCCTCGTCGTCGCGTCACAACTGTTGATCGCTCGCCTTCCGGTCGCGAAAAGCATGATGAGAAAATTACCGTTTATCTATCTCCGGATGAACTATTTGATCTCGATCAAGCACGCCTTACTCTACGTGGGGATCTTGGTCTTGCCGTAGATCGTGGTCGCATTGTTCGCGAATCAATTGCAGTTATCGTTGCTGATCTTGAAGCTAAAGGCGATCAATCAATTCTTGCTCGCAGGCTCCGCGGAGTCTAATTAGCGCGCGGGTGCGCGGTTGCATAGGCTTCGCGCACTTTATCTATCGTAATCAGGGTGTAGATCTGAGTTGTAGTGACTGAAGCATGGCCCAGTAACTCTTGCACCACGCGAATATCCGCACCACCATCAAGCAAATGTGTGGCGTAGGAATGTCTGAAGACGTGCGGTGAAACTTTTCCAGATAACCCTGTTGCATCTGCCGCATCCGAGATCATCTGCCAAGCGCTCTGCCTCGATAGGCGACTCCCCCGTTGATTTAAGAAAAGTGCGGACTCAGCCTTAGCTGATTTACTTTTACTTAACAGGTTCGGTCTAATACGGACTAAGTACTCATCAAGAGCGTTCTTTGCAAAACTTCCGAGGGGCACAATCCGCTCCTTTGATCCCTTACCTCTCAACTTCAGAGTCGTTATGGAATTGCCTTCGATATCACTCTGTGCAAAATCATTTATATCAACGCCAACAATCTCACTTACTCGCGCGCCCGTGCCGTAAAGCAATTCGATTATTGCATGGTCGCGAAGTGAGACTGGATCACCCTCACGCTTTGTCGAATCAATTAGTGAGGTTATCTCCTTGATCGTCAGCGCCTTAGGTAAGCGGCGCGGAACTTTCGAACTTGCCACTGCGCTAACAGGATTAATTGTTGAAAACTCTCGTGCTAGGTATTTGTAGAAACTCTTTAACGCCGAGATGTTGCGATTGATGCTGGTAACTGCCATCCCTAAACCTTTAAGCCAAACTTCGAAAGTGATAATTTCATCTTCACTCAAACGCTCAAAATCTAACTTTTCAGTGGCTAAAAACTCTGAAAATTTTGCTAGGTCGCGTTTATAAGCAGATATAGAGTTGCTAGATAAACCACGTTCGATAGTTAGATGATCAAGAAAGGATTGGAGCGCGTTTTCAAACTTCATAACCGTGAGCCAGGGCTACTGCGTTATAGCGAATCTTTCCAGCGTGAACATTTAGCCCACGATCGAGAGCCGGGTCTTCCTCAATTGCTCGCTCCCAACCCTTATTTGCAATCGCTAGCGCGTAAGGCAGCGTCGCATTTGTTAGCGCATATGTTGAGGCAACTGGAACAGCACCTGGCATATTAGCTACGCAGTAAAAAACTGAACCATGCACGTTAAATGTTGGTTCCGCGTGGGTTGTTGGCTTCGAATCTTCGAAACATCCACCTTGATCTATGGCGATGTCGACCAATACAGAACCAGGTTTCATCTGTGCCACCTGGGCATTGGTAACTAGCTTCGGCGCCTTAGCGCCATGGACAAGGACCGCACCAACAACAAGATCTGCGTTTTTGATCTCACGATCAATTGCATGCAGAGTTGAAGCTAGCGTTTTAATGCGTCCGTTATAGAGGGAATCTATGTAGGCAAGCCGCGGTAGCGAGCGATCTAGAACAGTTACATCTGCACCCATTCCCATCGCAATAACTGCTGCATTTAAACCAGCTACTCCCCCGCCAATAACCACCACTTTTCCGGGAGCTACTCCGGGAACACCGCCCAATAAAACGCCACGTCCACCGTTAGGTTTCTGCAGGGCATACGCCCCAACTTGAACAGATAGACGTCCAGCCACTTCGCTCATCGGAGCAAGCAGTGGCAAAGTGCCATTAACTTCCACAGTTTCATAAGCGATCGCCGTCGTGCCACTCTTTAATAACGCGTCGGTACAGGGCTTACTCGCTGCTAAGTGCAGGTAGGTAAAGAGGATCTGACCTGAGCGAAGTCTTGGATATTCAACCTCTATCGGCTCTTTTACCTTGAGAATTAAATCAGCATCTTGCCAGAGTTTTTCGATATCGGATTCAATGCGCGCACCTGCTGCAACAAAATCGGCATCGCTAATTGAAGATCCGATGCCAGCGCCCTTTTCAACAACTACCTCATGGCCGCTTCGAGTGAATTCAAAAACACCTTCGGGTGTTAGAGCGACTCTAGATTCGTGAACCTTAATCTCTTTAGGAACGCCAACTAACATTTTTAGCCTCTCGATTTAATAGCTGCTGCAATTAGACCGACAAATAGTGGGTGAGGACGCGTTGGTCTAGAACGCAGCTCAGGGTGGGCTTGGGTACCCACGTAGTAAGGATGTACCTCAGATGGAAGTTCTACAAACTCCACTAAGTCGCGTTCCTTGTACATTCCTGAGAATGAAAGGCCAGCACTTGAAATCTGATCTCGATATTGGTTATTTACTTCATAACGATGGCGATGGCGTTCAGAGATCTCTTCTGCGCCGTAAGTCTTAGCCACAATCGAACCTGGCTTAAGAGTTGCTGTGTAAAGACCAAGGCGCATTGTTCCGCCCATATCTGCTTGTCCAGAAACTATCTCTCTCTGATCATCCATAGTTGCAATTACATGTGTTCCAGAATCTGGCGAAAATTCTGCGGAGTTAGCATCTTTGATGCCCGCCAAGTTGCGTGCAGCTTCAATAACCATGCACTGCAAACCTAAGCAGAGTCCAAGAGTTGGAATCTTGTTCTCGCGAGCAAATTTAAGTGCGCCTAACTTGCCTTCGATTCCGCGCACACCAAAGCCGCCAGGTACGCAGATCGCATCAACTTCGCTGAGCGCCTTCTTTGCACCTTCTGGAGTTTCGCAGTCATCGCTCGGAATCCAAACGATAGAAACTTTTGCGCTATTAGCGAAGCCTCCAGCGCGAAGTGCTTCTGAAACTGAGAGATATGCATCTGGAAGATCAATGTACTTTCCAACGAGAGCAACTTTGACCTGATGTTTTGGATGATGAACCTTTTCCAGTAAATCATCCCACTCGCCCCATTGAACTTCGTGTCCACCCAGAGATAAACGACGCACAACGTAGGCATCTAACCCTTCAGAGAAAAGTACCTTCGGAATATCGTAGATAGATGGTGCATCTACAGCCGCGACGACCGCTTCTACATCGACGTCGCACATAAGCGAGATCTTCTTCTTGATACTGATCGGAATCTCGCGATCAGAGCGCAGTACAACTGCATCGGGTGCGATACCGATACTGCGTAGTGCGGCAACTGAGTGTTGAGTTGGTTTGGTCTTTAACTCACCTGATGGACCAATATAAGGAACAAGTGAGATGTGTAAGTAGAAGACGTTATCGCGACCAACTTCTTGACGCATTTGGCGCGCAGCCTCCAAGAATGGCTGGGATTCGATATCTCCTACTGTTCCGCCGATTTCGGTAATGACAACATCTACATCGGCAGATGCCATGGCGTGCATACGTTCTTTAATCTCATTAGTGATGTGTGGAATTACTTGAACAGTCTCACCTAGGTATTCACCACGACGCTCGCGCGCGATAACGCGTGAATAAACCTGACCTGTTGTTACATTCGCTGAGCCCTGCAAGTTGCGATCAAGAAAACGTTCGTAGTGGCCAATATCGAGATCTGTTTCAGCGCCATCATCGGTAACGAAAACTTCACCGTGCTGAAATGGGTTCATGGTGCCGGGATCAACGTTTAGGTATGGATCGAGCTTCTGCATGGTTACACGAATACCGCGGGCAACTAATAGCCTGCCAAGACTTGATGCGGTGAGCCCTTTACCGAGACTTGAAGCTACTCCACCGGTTACGAAAATATGTTTAGTCACATGCGCTTGGCCCATGGAAGACAAACTTATCACTACTTTCGGGCTTGGCCCCGCATCGCCAGTAGCTCGGCGGCGTGTTCGCGTGCACTTGTCGACTCTTCAAGACCAGCGAGCATTCTTGCGATCTCTTCCACGCGGGATGCGGCATCTAACGCCTGAACATCTGAAGCAGTAACCGTTCCATCGCTACTCTTCTTTACAACGAAGTGGCGATCGGCCCATGCTGCAACCTGTGGCAGATGTGTGACCACGATAACCTGTGTGTGTTGTGCAAGAGCAGCAAGTCTGCGACCAACTTCAATTGCAGCTTTACCGCCAACGCCTGCGTCGACTTCATCAAATATATATGTGCCAACCGGATGTGTTGCAGCAAGGACAACTTCTAACGCCAACATAATGCGAGACATTTCGCCACCACTTGCGCCCTTACCAAGAGCAATTAACGGACCATCCTTATGGCCTTGGATCTGCATTGAAACTTCATCACAACCAAGGAGCGTGAAATCAGATTCCTTGAGTGCGCCTTTGTAATCTGGTGAGTTCACTGAAACCGAATACTGAGTGTGCGGCATCGAAAGTTGATGAATTTCTTCGGATACTGCTAGCGAGAGTTTGCTCGCCCCTGCAGTGCGAACCTGTGTCAACTTCTCTGCCGCCGACAAGAGTTTCTTCTTGATATCGCCAAGTTCCTTCTCTAACTCTGCGATACGTTCATCGCCGCCAGTTAGGTCTTCAATCTCAGTCTTTGCGCTCTTTGCCTTTGCGGCTAGTAGAACTAAATCTTCATCAGGTTCGGCCGAAGTACCCCACTTCTTTAAAAAGGCAGCAAGTTCAGCCTTGCGAGCCTGCAAAGTATCTAATTGTCCGGGGTCTGCTTCAAGAGATGCTAGATATGAAGCGAGATCACGCGCTGCATCATCAATTAAGAAGAAACCTTCGGCGATACGAGATGAAATCTCATCCAACTTTCCATCTTTACCTTTAGCAACATCTAGGTAACGACGTGCTGCACCCAGAGAAGTTAGCGAGCCTTCTTCCTCGTTTGTAATGGCTTGGGTTGCGCCATCTGCTGCAACTCTTAGATCCTCAACGCTGGAAAGTCGCGAGATCTGATCATTGGTAGATGCCACTTCCCCACGAACCGCCTTCAACTTTATCCAGGCAGATGAAAACTCTTGCAGCTCTGCTATCTGAGAATCACGTTTGCTAACGCTCTCGCGCATCGCTTTGATTCGGGCCTTCAACTCGTTATAGCCATTGAAATTTTCTTGATACTGCAGCAACGCTTTAGATAAATCACCACCAATAAAACGATCAAGGAGTTCGCGTTGCCGTGCTGGCTTAACAATTTGATGATTAGCGGCCTGTCCATGGATTTCAACCAGATGATCAGCGAGCGAGGCCAGCGTTGCTGCGGGAACGTTGGCACCGCCAGCAACCGCTTTACTTTTGCCATCTGCATTTACGGTACGAGTTAAAATCAAAGTTCCATCTTCAACATCGGCGCCGGATTCAATTGCGATTTCGGCGATAGTTTTATTTACTGAAAAACGTGCCGACGCCAACAATCTTTCGCTGCCATGCCGAACTAAAGAACTATCGCTCTTGCCACCTAGAACTAGTAGAAGAGCAGTCAGAATCATCGTCTTTCCCGCACCAGTTTCGCCCGTTAATACATTTAAACCCGGATCTAATTCAAGAGATGATTGATCAATAACGCCGATCGAACGAATTGAGATTTCCTCTAAATAAGAACGTTCACTCACCGCGCCAACCTTCAACGGGAAGTTTGAATTTAGCCACCAATCGATCGGTAAAGAGCGTCGGTTTAATATGTGAGAGTTTGATTACTGATGAATCACGTGTGATCAATATTCGATCACTTAATTGCAAGGGGAACTTACGGAGCGAATCAGAAGATAAAAGCGCATCACTGGATTCAATGTCTACGATGATTTCAGATTTCGGTGAGACCACCATGGGACGTGAAAATAACGCATGTGCAGAAATCGGTAGAAGTACGAGCGCATCAATTTCGGGCCAGAGAACCGGACCACCTGCGCTAAATGCATATGCAGTTGAACCGGTTGGCGTTGAGCAGATGAGTCCATCGCAGCCCCAGCGAGAGAGCGGGCGTCCATCGATCTGCACAAAGAGTTCAACCATCGTTGTTCCGTTACGTTCGACGGTAACTTCGTTGAGCGCCCAACCTGTATCTACAACTTTTCCAGAACGCTCTACCGAATACTTTAAAACCATGCGGTTTTCAGTTACATAATCTTTGGCAATAACGCTGGCAGCAATTTCAGATAGCGCTGGTTTTTCAACCTCTGCCATAAATCCAACATGGCCAAGGTTGATACCGAGAATTGGAATATCTTGGCGGCGCGCGATTTCAGAGCCGCGAAGGATGGTGCCATCTCCCCCAAGAACCAATACAACTTCAGCCTTTGGAAGATCTTCAGCTGAATGTTGAGAAATTCCAAGGATCGAAATTTCTGAAGGAGTTGAAAGTGTGAATCCATCTTTGAGAAGGATTTGTGAGATCTCTTTCGTTGCAGCAACTGCTTCTGCGCGCGATGCGTTGACGACAAATATTGCATGACGTGACATTAGGCAGGTCCCATCGCTATCGCTTGTGAAACAGATGCTTCATCGATTGCTGGCGCACCACGTCTTAGCCATAGGAAGTACTCGACATTTCCGGCAGGGCCTGGAAGTGGTGAAGCGGCAATTCCCATCGTTCCAAGGCCAACGTCATAAGCGGACTCAGCGACATCAAGCACGGCAGCCTTACGAAGTTCAGGGTCGCGTACAACGCCACCTGCACCTAACTTTTCACGGCCAACTTCAAATTGTGGCTTCACCATTAAAACAAAATCAGCGTTCGGTTTGGAAACTGCAGCCAGTGCCGGAAGTACTAAAGAGAGTGAGATAAATGAAAGATCTGCAACAACTAAATCGATTTCTTCTCCGACCATATCTCCAGTTAGGTGGCGGATATTTGTGCGATCCAGGATCTTTACACGTGGATCTTGGCGAAGTTCCCAAGCCAATTGCCCGTAGCCAACATCAACTGCAACGACCAACTTTGCACCTTGGCGTAGAAGTACATCGGTGAAACCACCAGTGGACGCGCCCGCATCGAGACAATTCTTTCCTTCAACAACAACGTCCTTAAAAACTTCTAAAGCCCCCGCTAATTTATGGCCGCCACGAGAGACAAAATCATCGCGATCACCTTGAATTGTTATCGAGGTTTCAGCATCTACCTGCGTTGCTGGCTTTGTAGCTGGGATTCCTCCAACTAAGACTGAGCGAGATTCGATTAGATCGGCCGCATGCTCGCGTGAGCGCGCTAGTTCACGACGAACTAGTTCAGCATCTAAGCGAGTCTTCATCTCATTTACTTTCTTTTAATACTTCGATTAAACCTTTAGAGGCCATCAATTGAGTTAAGCGCTTCTTGCAATTTTCCATGAAGCGCATCGAAACGCGCGGCATGCTCGGTTAGATCTGAGTTATCAATATCGGTTAGTTCGACTTTTACCTCTTCTACTAGTGAAGGAGCGTTATCTTCGGTTGAATTGGCAGCGTTTAATTCGTTAGACATTACCTCTTAACCGCCTTCTTCTTAGGAGCGCTCTTCTTCATTGCAGACTTCTTAGTTACCGATTTCTTAGGCGCGGCTTTCTTTGCAGAAGCCTTCTTAGTTGAGGCTCCGCCCTTCATCGCCGCAACTTGCGCCGCTAAACGATCGAACTCATCACGCTTTACAAAACCCATCTTGGCAACGCTAGCTTCGACTTCTTCATGGATCTTAGATTTAAGAGCATCTGCGCTCTCGCGCGCCCAACCATTTAGAGCGGCAGCAACTTCTGCAGGAGATTTCTCTCCTTCAGTTACCTTGGAGATATATGTACGAAGCGTTGAGAAGAGATCGTTCGAGGATTTAGCCATGTCCTTAGCCTATCCAATAAGCGGGAAGTAGGCCTTTTACGCCTTAAAGGCGTGAGATCTCGATCGCTTCAACCTGCCAACGAGATGCCAAACCACCCGGGGACTGCCAGAAGCGGCGATGGATGCTGCCGGAAATCTCCACCCACTGATCTGCCTTAAGAGCCAGTGCTGTTTTACGTGACTTAGCGCTCCAGGCTGCGATATCTAGCGTGTCGACGCCCTCGCGTTCTGCGCGTGTAACAATCAAACGAAACTCAACAACTTTGTCACCGCTCGGCAGCTCTTTCGTTGTCGCCTCTGCAGAAACTCTTCCGCGTAACAATAAATCATTTAACGAGTGATCGATTACTTCTTCTTCAACAACTTTCTTAACCATCTCTTGCTCCCTAGCCTTGAAAAATACGCGATTGCGTAAGGAGCAGATAGTGAACTAACGCTGCGACAGGAAAGGAGTAACTTGAGGTTAGGTGTGGATAAGTGAATTACTGGGCGCGCTCTGCGGCGTCCGTGAATTCATCATGATCAATATCTGCACACTTCTTAAACCATTCGCGAGCTTCTGATTTGCGACCGGCAACCTCAAGGGCATCGGCATATGCATAGCGAAGGCGAACTGCCCACTCTTCGTTCTCGGTCTTCAACTCTTTACATGTCAGCGTGATAACTGCGGCATCTAATTCGCCAAGATCACGACGTGCACCTGATGCAACAATGCGCATTTCGATTTCTTCAGGTTTCGCAAGACGCTTGACCTCGTCAGAACCAGCCAAATTCAGGGCTTTTAGCGGTCTTCCTAGACCTCTTTCGCAATCTGCCATTACCGGCCACATTGATACATCGCCTGAGATTCGGTGCGCAGCGCGCAATTCCTTTAAAGCAATTTCATAATGACCTGCCCGATATGCAGCATAACCAGCGCTTTCGCGAACCACAGCTAAGCGACCAGCATGATGAGCAGCTGCGATGCCATGTTTATGTGCGAGTTCTGGATCTGAATCCATATGGATATTGATCGAAACTAAATGGCGCGCCACAACTTTTGCATTCTCTGCAGACAAACTTAACAACTCTGCGCGAACGCTCTTCTCTAACTCTTCACCAGTAATCTCTTCTGGAATATCTGGTTCGAAAATTCTGGGACGAAGTCTTGATTGATCGCGATCTAACGGCTTGGGACGAAACCCGCGTGGATCACTGGCTTCACGACCATGCGATACCTGACG
>Ga0208596_1000702_pt1 | contig 10013 bp, 8 predicted proteins | sample LakMenEpi12Jul11_FD_150686 | JGI IMG/M metagenome (GOLD analysis project Ga0208596, IMG submission 150686) | Freshwater microbial communities from Lake Mendota, WI - 12JUL2011 deep hole epilimnion (SPAdes) | ecosystem: Environmental > Aquatic > Freshwater > Lake > Epilimnion/Euphotic zone ...
TGATTAGGTCAACGATTGGGTCGGTGACTCTGCCAGTCTGCCCCATGGTTCCATCTTCGGTGTAAATCTTTAGCGAGTTAACAGAGCGCTTGCCTTCCATTGGTGCATAAATCTTTGCTCCTGTAGAAGCTCCAAGCAACATATCAACCTTGCAACCACGAGATTTCAGAACTTCGGCAAGACCAAAGAGCGGTGCTGAACCATAGCCGCCACCTACTAAAAGCGCATTGACCGGAGAAGTTGGAATACCGAAAGCCGTACCAAGCGGCGCAACAATATCTATCTCAGAACCTTCAGGTTGTGAACAGAGCCATTGCGAACCGCTGCCATGAGGCGCAGCAATTAACTCCATAGTTCCACCAAATGATGTGCTCTCTGCAACGCGTGAAATAGCGAATGCGCGGCGAAGAATCATCCGAGATGAATCACCACCAACCTTGATAGCCACAAAGTTTCCGGGCTTGCATGCTTTTACCAAATCTCCAACGCCCAAAAGAATCTGATGGTACTGACCCACGCGCTTATTTGAGAGAACAGTTGCAAATACGTGCGCAGCACCGCGATTAATAGTCGTCATTACTTCTTCAACCACTCTTGAATTGGTAAAACTGATAATTCACCACGTTGCAAAGCCTTGATACCTTCAACTGCAGCGCTAAATCCAGCTGTTGTTGTGATGCACGGAATAGATCGCTGCACGGCTGCGGTGCGAATCGCCCAGCCGTCGGCACGAGTACCGCGACCAACAGGAGTGTTGATGACTAGATCAATTTCGCCACTATTTAGCAATTCCACAATCGTTCTCTCACCAAGCGGACCAGTACCTTCAGAATTCTTACGTACCTTTTGAGCCAGAATGTTATTGACTGCAAAGAAATCGGCGGTGCCTCCTGTTGCAATCAGCTTGAAGCCCAGTTGCAGAAGTGCTCGTGCCGGGGCTAAACCGGATTCCTTATCTTTATCTGCCAGCGAAACAAATACTGATCCCGTTTTAGGTAGCGGGCCAAAAGCTGAAATCTGACTCTTGGCGTAACTCTCTCCGAATGTTGCAGCGATTCCCATAACTTCGCCAGTTGAACGCATCTCAGGTCCTAGGACCGCATCAACACCACGTCCATCTGTGCGACGGAATCGGTTCCAAGGAAGAACCGCCTCTTTAACCGATATTCCCTTTGCGATTCCATCGCCACTTGTTGGAAGTAGGCCTTCGCTGCGCAACTCTGAGATCTTTGTGCCCATGGAAATTCGCGCTGCAGCCTTGGCTAGAGGAACGCCAGTTGCCTTGCTAACAAATGGGACTGTGCGCGATGCGCGCGGATTAGCTTCAAGTACGTAAAGAATCTCATCAGCCATCGCGAATTGAATATTTATCAAGCCAAGTACGCCGACGCCCTGAGCGATCTTTATCGTGGCTTCGCGGATCGCTTTCTGCTGTGCAGGTGTAATTGTCATCGCTGGCAGGACACAAGCGCTATCGCCTGAGTGAATTCCCGCCTCTTCGATATGTTCCATGATTCCGCCCAAGAAGAGTTCTTCACCATCGAAGAGTGCATCCACATCTAATTCAATAGCGCTATCTAAGAAACGATCAACTAAGACTGGGTGATCTGGAGTTATATCTGTCGCTCTTGAGATAAATCCAGCAAGGGCTGCATCGTCGTAAACGATCTCCATGCCTCGACCACCCAATACAAACGATGGGCGTACGAGTACCGGATATCCGATGCGAGTGGCGATAGTTTGCGCTTCTAATTGTGAAGCCGCCATTCCGAACTCTGGTGCCAGCAGCGATTGCTCTGCAAGAACTTGGCCGAATGCGCCGCGTTCTTCTGCCAGATTAATCGCCTCAGGTGATGTTCCAAGAATTGTTACACCCGCAGCCTTTAACCCTGCCGCTAACCCGAGTGGGGTTTGTCCACCAAGTTGAGTGATAACACCTAGTACTGGACCCGCCAAAGTTTCAGCATGAACAACTTCCAAAACATCTTCCAGGGTAAGCGGTTCAAAGTAGAGACGATCTGATGTGTCGTAATCTGTCGAAACAGTCTCTGGATTACAGTTGATCATCACAGTTTCAAATCCCGCTTCGCGCAGAGTGAATGATGCGTGAACGCATGAATAATCAAATTCGATTCCTTGGCCAATTCGGTTTGGACCGCTACCCAGAATAATCACCGCTGGCTTGGTGCGTGGCCTGACTTCGGTCTCTTCTTCATAACTTGAGTAGTGGTAAGGCGTGAAGGCCTCAAACTCCGCGGCGCAAGTGTCCACAGTTTTATAAACTGGTCTAACTCCTAAGTGGTAACGCGCCTTACGAATATCATCATCTGAAACTCCACGAAGCGCTGCGATTTGAAGATCAGAGAAACCCATCTCTTTAGCGCTACGCAAGAATTCTTCACTTATCTCACCAGGTTGTGCGATCTCCCGCGCTCGTTGATTGATCAATTGCAATTGATGTAAAAACCAACGATCGATCTTGGTCGCGTCGTAAACTTCTTCGATATCAGCACCCGCCCAAAGCGCTAGCTGTACTTGCTGTAGTCGGTACTCGGTTGGAATAACCATCGCCTTCAAAAGATGCGGCAGATCTACCTTAGAAATATCGCTCGGGAATGTGAAGATCGCTTCCTTGCGCTCCAAAGAGCGCAACGCTTTCATTAGCGCTTCTGGGAATGAGCGCCCGATCGCCATTGCCTCACCAACACTCTTCATCGTCGTAGTAAGCCTTGGGTCTGCATCAGCAAACTTCTCAAAGGCAAAGCGCGGGGCTTTAACAACTATGTAATCAAGGGTTGGCTCGAATGAGGCGGGGGTAACTTGCGTGATGTCATTCTTAATCTCATCAAGGGTGTATCCGATAGCTAACTTGGTTGCAATCTTTGCGATAGGAAAACCAGTTGCCTTAGATGCGAGTGCGCTTGATCTAGAAACGCGTGGGTTCATCTCAATGACAATGATGCGACCGTTATCTGGATTTACCGCAAATTGGATATTGCATCCACCTGTAGCAACGCCAACCTCGCGAATGATATCTATTGAAAGATTACGCAGCTTCTGAAATTCAACATCGGTAAGCGTTAGCGCAGGAGCTACCGTAATCGAATCTCCAGTGTGAACACCCATCGGATCGATATTCTCGATGCTGCAGACAATAACCACGTTATCTGATTTATCGCGCATGACTTCGAGTTCGTACTCTTTCCAACCAAGAATTGATTCTTCAAGGAGAACTTCAGTAGTTGGACTATGCCGCAACCCGGCGCCTGCAATTTGCCGCAGGCTTTCCTCTTCAAATGCGATTCCAGATCCGAGTCCACCCATTGTGAATGAAGGGCGAACAACAACTGGATATTTGAGAATTGCAGCGCCTGCAATCACCTCTTCCATGGTGTGGCAGATGATGGACTTGGCCGACTCTCCCCCAATTTTCTCGACAATGGTGCGGAAGATCTCGCGGTTTTCACCACGTTCAATCGCATCAACATCGGCGCCAATTAACTGCGCACCGTAACGCTGCAGAGTTCCAGCTTTATGAAGACCGATCGCTGCGTTCAGGGCGGTTTGTCCGCCAAGGGTTGCAAGGACTGCATCAGGGCGTTCTTTTGCGATGATTCGTTCGATAAATTCTGGAGTAATAGGTTCGATATATGTCGCATCCGCAAACTCTGGATCAGTCATGATCGTTGCCGGATTAGAGTTAACAAGTACGACACGAATACCTTCGGCGCGTAGAACGCGACAGGCTTGGGTTCCCGAATAATCGAATTCGCAGGCTTGCCCAATAACAATTGGTCCAGAGCCAATTACAAGAACGCTCTTGATTGAGGTATCGCGCGGCATTAGATCGCTACCTTTGCTCTTGGATAGCGAATCATTAGCTCAATGAAGCGATCAAATAGATAAGCAGCGTCATGAGGACCAGCTGCTGCTTCAGGATGGTACTGAACGCTAAATGCTCCTCGCTCTAGAAGTTGCAGTCCTTCGACAACTCCATCATTTAATCCAAGATGTGTTACTTCGCCGGCACCAAATACGGTATTGAAAGTTCCCTCAGTCGGAGCTTTAATTGCGAATCCATGGTTGTGTGCAGTGATTTCGACCTTGCCTGTTCGCTTATCAATGACCGGCTGATTAATTCCACGATGACCGAATTGCAACTTATATGTTTCAAACCCGAGTGCGCGTCCTAGGATCTGATGTCCAAAACAAATTCCGAAGATCGGAATCTGCTCAAGCAAAATATTTCTAACTAGATCAACAACATCGTTCATTGTTGAAGGATCACCCGGTCCATTCGATAAGAAAATACCGTCTGGTGATACCGCCATAATCTCTTCGAGCGTCGAGTTGTATGGCATTACATGAACCTCTACCCCGCGTTGAGCAAGCGCGCGTGGCGTTGCGCCCTTGATTCCAAGATCAAGAGCTGCGACCGTGAACTTCTTTTCGCCGATAGCCGGAACGATGTAGGTCTCTTTAGTCGAAACATCATCGCTCAAGTAAGAACCACTCATCTGGGAGGTCTTGCGAACTTCAACAACCATCTCTTCTTTACTTAACTCTTCCCCGGAGAAAATTCCGACTCGCATCGCGCCGCGGTCGCGTAGATGGCGTGTCAATGCGCGAGTATCAATACCTTGAATTCCTACAATATTCTGATCGATCAACTCGGCTTCCAGATCTTTTTCACTGCGCCAGTTACTCGTTAAAGTAGAGGGATTTCGTACAACAAAACCGGCGACCCAAATCTTCTTTGATTCATTATCTGTTGAGTTAACGCCAGTATTTCCAATATGAGGTGAGGTCATAACAACTACCTGGCGATGGTAGCTAGGGTCGGTAAGCGTCTCTTGGTAACCAGTCATGCCGGTTTGAAAAACGGCCTCGCCAAAAGTTCTACCCGAAGCGGCCCAAGATTTACCTTCAAAGACACGTCCATCGTCTAGAACAAGGTAGGCCTTACTCATCTCGAGCTACCTCCTTGCGATGACGCCATTGAAGCGTTATGTATCGATGTTAGTTGACCTGCCAAATAGGTTGGAATGCCGCGGAAGAAAGTTGCCTGAACTACCCCGGAAAGTTCCATCCCATGGAAGGGAGTATTGCGACTACGCGAGGCAACCAAGTCGCGATCCACGCGGTAAGTCTGGGTCGGGTTGATCACAGTCAGGTGTGCGGGGGCGCCTACTTCTATCTTTCCTCCATGGCTCTCATACCCTGCAATACGAGCAGGTGCCAGACTCATGCGATCTGCAACGCCTTCCCAATTTAAGAGACCGGTCTGAACCATCGTTTGGTTAACGATTGAGAGCGCACTTTCCAGGCCAAGCATTCCAAATGCGGCCTCTTGCCATTCGCACTCTTTTGCTTCCGCTGGATGAGGGGCGTGATCTGTTGCGACGATATCGATAGTTCCATCGGCTAAACCTTCACGTAGCGCTTCAACATCTCGTTGCGTACGTAGTGGTGGGTTAACCTTAAAGATCGGATCATAACTATTTGCATAGTCATGCGTTAGCAACAAGTGATGAGGAGTGACTTCAGCGGTTACATTAATTCCGCGGGCTTTGGCCCAACGAATTATCTCGACGCCGCCTGCAGTTGTTAAGTGACAGATATGGAGCCTTGATTTAACATGATCGACAAGCAATACATCTCTTGCGATAATCGCTTCTTCGGCAACTGCTGGCCAGCCCTTTAATCCCAATCGTGAAGAGATATCGCCTTCATTCATCTGAGCGCCTTTTGTCAGAGCCGGCTCTTGCGCATGCTGAGCAATAACGCCACCGAATTTCTTTACATACTCAAGCGCTCTTCGCATTACGAGAGGATCGTGAACGCAATTTCCATCATCACTAAAGACGCGAACTCGCGCATTTGAATCTGCCATCGCGCCGATTTCAGAGAGCGCCTCACCAGCCAGACCCTGTGTTACAGCCCCGATTGGGAAGACATCAACGAATCCAGCGCTCTGTCCAAGTGCATAAACCTGTTCAACCACACCTGCGGTATCCGCAACCGGTGAAGTGTTTGCCATCGCAGAGATTGCAACGTAACCGCCCTTTGCTGCTGCCATCGAGCCAGATAAAACTGTTTCAGCATCTTCCTTGCCTGGTTCGCGTAGATGGGTATGGAGATCGACTAAACCTGGAAGAACTACTGCGCCCTTACAATCGACCACTTGGTCATCGGAGCTTTTCGTAATTGTTTTCCCGATTGCGGTGATTACTCCATTTGCAATCTGAAGATCACCTGAGGTTCCGTCTGGAAAAGTTAGCTCTGTCAATAGATACTTTGAATTTGCTGCGCTCATTACAGAGCACCAACCTCTCTATTGATCCCGATAAGGTCACCTTCCGGTGCGCCCGCTAACAACATATACAAGATAGCCATTCTTACGCTGACGCCATTGGAGACCTGCTCAACAATTACCGATCTAGCGCCATCGGCAGCATCGGCAGTGATCTCAAGTCCTCGGTTCATCGGTCCTGGGTGCATCACAAGAGTTGAAGGCCTAAGCGCTTTTACGCGATCGCTATTTAGCCCAAAATATCTTGAATACTCACGGGCATTAGGAAAGAACATTTCAGACATTCGCTCGATTTGAATGCGCAGCATCATTACCGCATCTGCGCCAACGATCGCCGAATCAAAATCATAGGAGATCTTGCAGGGCCAACTTTCAACTCCAACTGGGAGAAGAGTGGGTGGCGCAACTAAAGTTACATCTGCTCCCAACTTAGCAAGAAGCAACACATTTGAGCGCGCCACTCGTGAGTGAAGAACATCGCCAACGATAACCACTTTTATACCAGTGAGATCCTCACCTGATTTCGCTAAATGTTTACGGATTGTGAAGGCATCAAGAAGCGCCTGGCTTGGATGCTCGTGCGTTCCATCTCCTGCATTAATAACTGCGCCGGACATCCACTTAGAATCCGCTAAACGTTGTGCAGCTCCTGATGCTCCATGGCGGATGATGACCGCATCCGCTCCCATGGCCTGCAAAGTCTGCGCAGTGTCTTTTAACGATTCACCCTTGCTGATACTTGAACCTTTGGAAGAAAAATTGATTACATCGGCTGAAAGTCTCTTAGCCGCTGCTTCAAAAGATATTCGGGTTCTGGTCGAATCTTCGGCGAAAAGATTTACGATCGTTCTGCCACGAAGTGTGGGAAGTTTCTTCATTGGTCCATCACTGACACGAGCTAGCTCTTGCGCAGTATCTAAGATTGCAATCGCTTCGGCTTTACTGAGATCATTGATCGAGAGCAGGTGCTTCACTTGGAACCACCTTCAATCAGAACCTCATCAGCGCCATCCAGTTCCGTTAGGTGAACCAGAACGCTTTGATCTATAGATGTTGGAAGGTTTTTCCCAACGAAATCAGCACGAATTGGTAGTTCGCGATGTCCGCGATCAACTAAAACCGCTAACTGAACGCTCTTGGGGCGTCCGATTTCACCTAGCGCATCAAGTGCCGCGCGGATCGTTCTGCCGGAGAAGAGAACATCATCAATTAGGACAACGTTTCTTCCTTCCACTCCAAGCGGAGGAATCAGGGTTGGCATTAGCGCGCGAGGTGGTCTCATCCGCAGATCATCACGGTGCAGAGTGATATCTAGAGTTCCCACTTGCACCGGAACCTTTTCGATCGCTTCTATGATCGTGGCAATTCGTTTAGCTAAATGGGCGCCACGAGTCGGAATTCCTAGAAGTGTGATTGATTCAGAACCTGAGTTACGTTCTAAAATTTCATGGGAGATGCGGGTTAAAGCGCGCGTGATATCTGGCGCAGGCAGGGCAAGGCTCATCGTAAATCTCCTTCCCCGCCTCGCAGGACGGGTCGTTAAAGGATGTTGGCTGATGTTACACCGAAAATCAAAAGACCTGTGGACGGCCACGGTGTCGCAACTACGCCTTGATCTACCTTTGCGCAGATGAGCCAAAGAAACCCCACCCCAGCATTTACTCAGCCTACGACCACAACCATATGCGCCAGAATCCGCAAGCAGCGCAAAGCCCGATCATTGACGCTGCAAGATATTGAAAGACTTTCCAACGGGCGGATAAAGGCGGTGGTTATGGGCTCCTACGAAAGGGGCTCTCGCGCAATCTCACTAGCGCGCACAATTGAGATCGCAAATCTCTTCACGATCCCTTTATCCGAACTTATCGAAGAACCCACAACAATCTCCAGCAGGAACGATGAGTTTCTGATCTTTGACCTTAGGAGACTGCGCGAAATTTCAAATAAAAATCAAAGCGATGCAATATGCAAAATAAACGCCTTTCTCGGCGCCATTTGCGCGCGACGACGTGACTGGAATGGCGAGGTCTTGTCTCTGCGCAGCGCTGATTTGGATACTCTCACGCTATTACTATCGATGACTACTTCTGAAGTTCAAGAACTCTTGAGCCACCAGCGCCTACTTATCAAAGCGCAAAATATTTAGAGAGCTAGGTCATCCTTTAGCGAGGCGATACGCCCAAGCACACCATGGATATATCCCGCTGATTCATCCGTAGACAGTTCCTTCGCAAGCGATAGAGCTTCATCGATCGCTATCGCAACATCTAAGTTCGGCGCCCAGAGAATTTCAAAGAGCGCAAGGCGCATAATGTTGCGATCCACTGCAGGTAGGCGATCCATATCCCAACCCTGCGCATATGTAGCAATTAACTCATCAATTTTTCGGCGATGCTCTGAGACGCCAGTAATTATCTCTCGCGTGTATTCGCGAATCGGCCGCGCATCTGGACCCTCTTCATTCACATCCCGCGACGCCAAAATATCCAGAGGCAGAGTCCCCCGGATATCTGCTTCATAGAGAATATCCAGACTTTGTTTACGCGCTTTACTACGAGCTGACACTAGTTAGCGCGACCTTGGTATGACCCATCGCGAGTATCTACCAATACCTTCTCGTCCTGCTTAATGAAAAGTGGGACCTGAATCTCGATTCCAGTTTCAACTGTTGCAGGCTTTGTGCCACCTGAAGAACGATCACCTTGTAGACCAGGCTCGGTATAGGTAACAGTTAATACAACTGAAGCAGGGAGTTCGATATATAGCGGATTGTTCTCATTGATAGCTACTATCGCTTCAGTGTTCTCAAGCATGTAGTTGGCAGCATCTCCGACTATTGCAGCAGAGATATTCATCTGATCAAATGTCTTGTTATCCATAAAGACGAAGTCTTCGCCTTCCTTGTAAAGGAAATTCATCTCGCGCTTTTCTAGAATGGCAACTTCAACCTTTACTCCCGCGTTGAAGGTCTTATCGACAACTTTGCCTGTCATAACTTGCTTCAACTTTGTGCGAACGAAAGCTGGTCCCTTACCTGGCTTTACATGCTGGAACTCAACGACCGTCCAAAGTTGGCCTTCAATATCTAAAGTCATACCATTTTTGAGATCATTTGTTGTTGCCACGAGAAACTCCAGTTCACGTCCGATGACGTAATAAATTCAACCATCAGCGAACCAAAGAGCCTTTGATCTAGTGCGGTTGGCCTTCGATTCTCGAAGGCGAATACTTAAGTTTACCTGAACTTTTAGGCTAGCAGCGCCTTCAGCGCGATCAGCGCGAGTACATATGAGTTTGGACCAAAGCCCCCGATGGTGCCGTTGGCTACTCCTGAAATTACAGATGTATGTCGGAATTCCTCGCGAGCCAATGGATTTGAGAGATGTACTTCAATCACTGGAGATTTCACCAATTCAACCGCGTCGCGAATTGCATATGAGTAATGTGTAAAGGCTGCTGGATTGATTATCACCGGCAACTTCTTATCTGCCGCCTCATGCAACCAACCAATAATTGTGGCCTCATCATCACTTTGGCGCACTTCAGCTTTAAAACCATGAGTTTGTGCAGCGTTCTCAATATGGGCAACCAGCTGCGGATAAGTCATATCGCCATAGATTGAGGAATCTCTGATATCTAAACGGGCAAGATTTGGGCCGTTGATTACCAATACATTCATGAACTCACCTTTTCGTATGCG